>JACCDO010125759.1_pt1 | contig 16363 bp, 14 predicted proteins | sample 7446101 | NCBI WGS metagenome assembly JACCDO01 (sample SAMN15323440, study PRJNA562643) | freshwater metagenome | isolation source: river surface water | place: USA:Blue River Watershed | collected 2017-08-16 | reverse complement strand
ATTAAATATGCTATTGATAAATATCATAATGATAAACCAATTATGTCTGATTATACTTATGATATATTATATGATTATGTCAAAGAGAATGATCCAAAAAATCCAATATTTCAAGAGATAGGTGCACAAGTAATGAATCAAGATAAAGTGAAACTACCATATATAATGGGCTCAATGGAGAAGATAAAACCATCACATATTAAAGAATTGAGTAAATGGACTGAAAAGTATAGAGGACCATATGTATATAGTGATAAATTGGATGGTGTTAGTGGATTATTAATATTTGATAAGAAATTAAAATTATATACTAGAGGTAATGGTATTGAAGGTACTGATATTAGTAATTTAATTAATTATATTCCAAATCTGAGAGAGTTAGATATGAGTAAAATAAAATTTGATAATTTAGCTGTTCGTGGAGAGATTATTATGAGTAATGAAAAGTTTAGTAATTATGAAGATCAATTTGAGAATGCTCGTAATATGGTTAGTGGAGTTGTTAATTCTAAAACAATTAAACCTGATATTGTTAAAGATGTTGATTTTATCGCTTATGAATTAATCAATCCATGGATAAATAATCAGGATAAACAATGGTCTGTTCTAAAAGAATTAGGGTTTGATGTCGTTCCACATTTTAATAATCTTAAACTTAATTTTAATAATCTGTCAACTATACTCGCTGAAAGAAATAAATTATCTAAATATAAGATTGATGGTATTATTATTGCTAATAATGATCTACCAAATGTTAGAACAACTAGTTTATATCCAGAATATGCTTTTGCATTTAAAGATCCATCATTATTAGAAACAGCTAATGTTGAAGTATTAAATGTTGAATGGTCTATTTCTAAAGATGGATATATTAAACCTAAATTAAATCTTGTTCCAACCAAATTAGGTGGTGTGACTATTTCTAATGTCACTGCATTTAATGCTCTATTTGTTAAAAATAATATTTTAGGTCAAGGAGCTATTATTAAATTAATTAGATCAGGTGATGTTATACCTCATATTGTTGAAGTCATTAAACCAGCTTCTAATAATAAACCACAATTCCCAGAGACTAATTATATATGGAATGATACTGGTGTTGATATTATTGCAACCGAAGATACATTAGATCAACAAATTAAAGAAATAACATACTTTTTTAAGAAATTAGATATCAAAAATATAGATGAATCAACTGTTAAAAAATTAATTGATGCTGATATATTTACAATTCCTCAAATATTAAATATCAAAAAGAAAGATCTAAAGAATGTTGAAGGTTTTAAAGAAAAAATGATTGATAAAATATATAATAATATTAAAACAAGAATAGACACATTAACAATATATGATTTAATGGTTGCATCAAATGTTTTTGGTCATGGTATTGGTTCTCGTAAAATTAAAAAAATCATTGATACATATCCAGATATTATTAAATTATATAGAGATTATGCTAATGAAGATATAATTGAAATGATTAAATCATTAGAAGGATTTGATACAAAAACTGCTGAATATTTTACAAATGGATTAGAACGTTTTATTGAATTATTTAATAGTCTCGATCCTGATATGAGAAAGAAATTAAGAATTAGTATTAAAATTCATATTGATAATAATGAACTATTAAATGAAGTTAATCAAATTGATGATAAATTCAAAGATAAAACATTCGTCTTCTCCGGATTTAGAAATAAAGAATGGGAACAACTTATTGAAAAGAATTTAGGTAAAATTGGTTCTGGGATCTCATCTAAAGTTGATTATCTTATTACTAATCAAGATGATATTATCAAAGGTACTAATTCAAAAATTATTAAAGCTAGAGAACTAAATATAACTATACTCAATAAAGAAGAATTCATTGAACGATTTTTAAATTAAAAAATTGCAAGCAATGTAATGCAGCTAAATTTTAAAAAAATTGCAAGCAATGTAATGCAGCTAAATTTTAAAAAAATTGCAAGCAATGTAATGCAGCTAAATTTTAAAAAAATTGCAAAAATAATCTTTTAATAGATTTTATTTAATTTAATTCATTTTATCTAAAGTTAAATAAAATGGTTAACATTACTTCTTCGTTTGATGATCAAAATCTCCAATTAACTAAATCATTAACAACTCTTTCTGAACGTTTTCCAAAGAGTTTTGTAATCATTATTGATGTTTCTGGTTCAATGAGTTCTTATTGTAATCAATTAACACGTCTGCAATTAGTACAACATACTATGATAACTATTATTGAAACATTAACACCTGATGATGAAGTAATTATTATTAAGTTTAATACTGGTGCATCATTAATATACAAAGGTAATGAGAAAGAGATGGCAAGAAATGCAGTATATCAACTATATCCAGATGGTGGAACTAATATTTGGGAAGCTATTCCTTTGGCTTATCAATATGCTAATAATGCTAAAAATGAATCAACTGACATATTATTATTTACAGATGGTCAAACAGAACATATAAAACAAGGATCATTAAATGGTATAATTGAGATATTCCAAGATTATCTTAATAATTTACAAACCAAACATTTTAAGTTAACAACTTTTGGTTTCTCAAATGATATCAACAGTAAATTATTATATGATATGGCATTAATGACTAATTCTAATTTCTGCTTTATTTCTGACCAATCAGTTGCTGCATCAACATTTATAAACTTTTTTGCTCATCATTATATTCCACATGATGAATATTCAGTTATCCAAATATCAAATCAAAGTGATAATATAACTAACTTTTCATCTTTATCATCAAGTGATAAATATGAAATTGTTCGTTATCATGTTGCACAAGAATTAGAGAATATATGTTTAATGACAGATAAAAATAAAATGGTTTCACAAGAGATGTTAATAAAATTTAATAAACTTAAAAATTATATCAAATCATTTCTATCAATAATAGATACAAATCTATTTACTGAATTATATAAAGATTTTGAATCTGATAATGAAAATGAAGCTCAAATTTATAAAGCATTAAATAATCAATCATGGTTTAAAACTTGGGGATATCATTATTTATTAGCATATTCAAGTGCTCAACATTATAGAATATGTCATAATTTTAAAGATAGAGGTGTTCAATTATATGGATCGGAATTATTTCATGATCTAAGAACTAAGTTTGAAGAAATGTTTGCTAATATACCAGTTCATAGTAGTGTATCTGCTAGAGTTGATATGAGAGAAGCTGTTAATGCTAGTAATGGATGTTTCTCTCCTTTCTGTCATGTTAAACTATTTGATGGTTCTATTAAAGAATTAAATGATCTAGATGGTTCTGAAAAACTCCATTATGATGGTGTTAATTATTCAACTATCAAATATATAGTTAGATATCATTGTAAGGAACCAATTGATATGGCTGTTATAGATAACTTAATAATCACACCATGGCATCCAATCTATTCTCATGATCATAATAAATGGATGTTTCCAAATGATATTGGTCAACTTAACAAATATAACTTTGAATATGTCATTAATATCGTTCTCAATAATGGATATTATGTTATAATTGATGAAACAAAATGTGTATCTCTAGGACATAACCTTCAAGAATTCGATGATTCTAATATTATTCTTAGACATCCATTTTTCGGAACAGATAATGTTATCTCTGATATTGAAACATTCAAAGTTAATCCTAATCAGAAAATAATTGATATCATGAATCATCGTTTTATTAGAAATATTGATGGTATGGTTTCTGGAATTGTTTATAAACCATAAAAAAGTTGCTTAATTTATCATCATAATAACATAAAGTTATATATATAAATTCATGTTATATTAAAAATGTCTGATAAAAAGTCAAAAACAAAAAAGCCAACTATATCTAAACAGGGTAAGTTTATTCAAGAACGTTTAGCTTTAATTAATAAACAAAAAGAAGCAGAAGAAGCCTTATTATTAGAACAAAAAAGAAAAGAGGAAGAAGAACGTCTTGCTGAAGAAAATGCTCAAAGATTAATTGCAGAAGCGAAAGCCAAAAAGAAACAGAAAGAGATTGATCGAATTAATAGACAAAAAGAGAATGGAACATATTTAACTGATAAACAGAAGAAACATAATCAGAAATTGGAACTTATAAGAAAACAATTAACAAATATGAATACTTCTATACAAATATCTGAATCATTATCAGATAATGTAGAAGAGATTAAAAAAACATATAATTTAAGATCACCAATAATATGTATTTTAGGTCATGTAGATACAGGGAAAACTAAATTATTAGATTATATAAGACAAACAAATATTCAAAGTGCAGAAGCAGGTGGTATAACTCAGCAGATAGGTGTGACAAATATTCCAATTAAAAACCATGATTTTCCAAGTTTAATAATAATAGATACACCTGGACATGAATCATTTAATAGTTTACGTATTCGAGGATCTAATTTATGTGATATGGCTATATTAGTTGTTGATATTAATGCTGGTTTAGAGAAACAAACTATTGAATCCATTAATATATTAAAAAAATATAATATACCATTTGTTATTGCATTAAATAAAATCGATAGTATATATCAGTGGAAATCATTTAATGAACAAACAAATGATGTTAAAGTATTGTTTAATGAATATTTTAGAAAAATCTTTCTCCAATTCGCTGAAAATGCATTGAATATTACATTATATTCTAATCCTCAAGATGAATTTATTAATGTTGTTCCTATTAGTGCTAAAACTGGTGAAGGTGTTGATGAATTATTAAATCTTATAAGCAATATATGTCCAACTAAACCATATCAACTTGATCCTATCTGTTCTGTTTTAGATATTAAAAATAGAAAGGGTATGGGTTCAACATTAGATGTCATTTTAATAAATGGTATTATTAAAGTTGGTGATGATATCTGTTTATCAACATATAATGGTCCATTAATAACGAAAGTCAAAATGTTATTAACACCACCAATATTACATGATATTAGAATAAAATCAGAATATATCAATCAGAATGAATTAAAAGAGACACAAGGATTTATATTATTAACATCAGATAAGATAGATAATGTAATACCAGGTACATCAATATATTTTAATGAAGATGGTATAATAAAATCACAGAATGAGATTGATAATATATATAGTAATATTAAATTAGATAATTATGGTGTATTTTTACACACATCATCAATTGGATCATTAGAAGCATTAGTATCATTTCTACGAGAGAATAATATAAAGATAGGTGGTTATAAGATAGGTCCGATAACCAAATCGACAATTCAGAACACAGCAATAATAAATGAGAAGAATATGGATTATAATGTGATATTAGTATTTGATTTGGATGTATCAGAAGAGAGTCATCAGGAATCTAAAAAATATAATATTAAAATCTTTGAAGCTGATATAATTTATCATCTTTTCACACAATTTACAAAATATATGACAGAATTAAAAGAAAAACATAAAATGGAAGCATTAAAAGTAATCAATTTTCCATGTCAATTAGAAATTATCCCAAAATATATATTTCATAAAAAAGACCCAATTATTATTGGTGTTAAAGTTATCGATGGTATTGCTCAAATCGGAACATCATTATTTGTTAAAAATAATAATAAACTAATTACAATTGGAAAAATAATATCAATTCAACATAATAAAATTGATATTAATTCTATTGAAAAAGGTAAGGAAATATGTATTAAAATTGAACCTGATAAAAATAATATTTGCGAAATTGGACGTGATTTTAATAATAATGATATGTTATTTTCACTAATCTCACAAAAAGATATCGATCTGTTAAGAGACAACTTTAATAATGATTATAAAAAAAATAAATCATTGATCAAATCAATTATCTCTATCATTAAAGAATCTCTTCTTTAACTTCTTTATCATCTATTAAATTTAATTTATATATTACATTTAATTGTTTTTTAATTATGATTTCTATTAATGTTTTCACATCTTCTCCTGCGCGATGTGATACTGTTGGATCCTCATTAAATATTTTCTTATATAATTTATCTAAAGACTGATAACCAGATGCACGACATGTACATAATAATCGTTTATCTTTTTGTAGTTCTTTTAAATATTGGATAGTATTTTTTAACCTAAATCGATTAAGTTCATTTAATAAAACATAAAAGTCAAACATAGTATTATGAGATATAATATAATCACATGCATTTAATTTATGTATTAGATCAACATTTAATATTTTACTAAATGTATAACCATTTAACATAAGATTCTCAATAGTAATCCCATGTTTTTCTTGAGCTGTTGGATTAATCTCAGTAAAATCAGTAGGTTTCCTCAAATAGTTATGTATAATAGTTGGATCTGTTAAATTTTCAAAATTAAAATTATCACTATAATAATATCCAATCTCAACTATCCTAGCACTGTCAAATACTTCATTTGACCAATATTGATAAAATTTAGTTTTGTCAAACAATCCCGTTGTTTCTAAATCAAAAATAAATACCCTTTTACCAAGTATCTTATTTAATATCGTTTGAAAATTAAACTCTACTTTCGGTGATAGAGTCATATTTGTTTTATTATATCTAATAATAAACTCTTTAAATTAATAATATATCAATTTTTTAAGTTAATAAAAAATTGATAAAATAAATAATCTAATATATCTATAATTTAATGATTAATCTTGAATAATATAATGAATTCTCAAATATTCCAAATTATAAATGGTTATCTGTCAATTAGATCTGCCTGTATATTAAAAACAGTATCAAAAGATGCATATTATTATATTAAACCAAAAAATTATAGTCATCAATTGAAAAAACTAAAAATAAATGATATTTCAATTATAAATATGATAATTAATGTTGATATTGATTCTGTTAACTTATATCAAAAAAATGATGACTTTCATGAGATTTATCATTTTTATAAATTCCTAAAAAGATTCAAATATTGTTTTGATAATATCTTAGTATGGAATCCATATCATTGGAATACTTATCTATCATACTTTATATACAAATATATTGTTTATGAACATATTGACACTGATGAGTTCTTAGAACAATATAAAAAATATATCCCAAAACATATCATCCAATTAATTAGTCAGCTATATTATCAAAAACAAAAAATAACTACATACGATTGTTATAATATTATTAATAATAATAAAGAAATAATTGATTATAATAATATCGCTGATTTATATGCAGATTATTCTATAGATTAAAATCATTTGCTATCTTCAATAGTTTCTTTTTCTCAGATGAAGATTTTTTTAACCAAAACGCGACTTGTCTAGATGTTGCATAATTTTTCTTTAATAAGTCTTGATGTTTATTAATAAATGAATAATACTTTGCATCCCATATTCTCCACCATTCTTCTGATTTAATTTTTTTGAAATTACTCATTTTATTAATATAATTAGATGAACTAAAATAGATTCTTGTCATTATTTTTCCTCCATCTGCATATTGACTCATACCCATCACATTTGGAACCATGACCCAATCATAAGCATCTATACACCATTCCATGAAAATTCTATGAACTTCTTTTGGATCAGATTGATTAATTAAGAACCAATTACCTAAAATCATTAAACGTTCAATATGATGAACATATGAATATTTAACGATATTTTTGATGATAGTATCTAATGGTTTAATATTAGTATTAGCAGTCCAATAGTTATCACTAATTGTATTATGATGTTTAAGTTTATTAAGATGATACATATTAGGTTCTAAAAGATAGATAGAATACATATAATTTCTCCAACCAATAACCTGTCGAATGAAACCTTCATATGATGCAATTGGTATTTTAGATTTATTTTTATTATAATATTTCTGAACAATAATTAGAACACATATATCGGGTAGAATACCAATATTCATCATTGGACTTAATACTGAATGAAATAAAAAAGGATACTCTGTATCAATAGCATCTTCATATTTACCAAAATTAGATAATCTATAATGAAGGAAATCATTAAACCATAAAATCGCACTTTTTGTATCAATTGGAAATATAAATTGATCAACATCTCCATAATTATCTGGAAAATTATTATTAATATATTCACATGCTTCATGATAATAACTTGTTTTTTTAATTTTTGGAATTTCAGGGATATTGATATTATTAGGTAATGGATTCTTATTTTCAGAATCATATGACCATTTATCACCTATTGGTTTATCATTTTTCATCAAAACATCCAATCTTCTCCTCTGAAATGCATAAAAAAGATTATGATAATATTTATTGTTCTTATAAAATTTATCTTTATTCTCAATAACTTCATCTGGCGTTAATAAATAATTTAAATTATCTATCATGGTTGCTTTATTTAATAGTTTATTGAACTTTTCAAATAATTCGTGATCAATTGGATTAAAATAAACTGTATTCTTATCATTTAATGATTTATATAATTTATTATTTACTTCATTGAAATCATAATAAGAACATCTATATTTTTTCTTAATTAACATATCATTATATTTTTTCATAGAACTACGATGATAAACTAATTTTAATTTATGAAATCTAAAAGCAGTAAAATATCTTGGCTCTTCAATTAAATATATATGTTTTAATGTAGGAATCTTATTTAATATCATCTGTATTGGAAATAATTGATTTGGTAGAATAATTAAGTTCATGTTTATTATTAGAATATAAATTAATTTTTAACTTAAATCAATAGGTTTAGTGTTGATAGAAAGAGATGTATTACATAAAATGTTTTATTCATTAATATAATACATCTCTTTTTATCAGCACTAAACCTATTATTTTAAGTTAAGAAGTTAAAAGTTAAACCATCGTTTCTGTTTTATTTCTAAAATTTCTTTTTCATGATTCTGTTTAAAATTAAGTTCTTCTAACTTTTTATCAAACATTTCTTTTTCATGATTCTGTTTTGATACTAAGATTTCTTCATCATGATTATGATTGATTTCAGTTATTACACCTACAGTAATGGCAGTAATAATGGAAACAGTACGAACAGTGGAGTGTTGCATAGTGAGTTTGCTATAAATGTCTTTACATTTATACATGAATTCTAAGCTTGGTTTACTATACATAAATATATTTTTTATTTCTAAATGGACATTCTGAATATTATTTTTTATTAGATCAAATGATATAGCAACAAATGAAATAGCATCAATAAAAATTGAAGAATAAAATGACTTAATTATATGAATATTATAATTATCAATTAGATCATAATGGATAAGTTATTAAATTATCAAGAGCCTCATGTTGAGAAATTAGTTAGAGCATTAAATAATTATAATGTTGCTGTTGATGCTTCTGACACTGGTACTGGGAAAACATATTGTGCATTGGCTATTGCTAAAAGATTAAATTTAAGACCATTTATTGTATGTCCTAAATGTGTAATAACTAGTTGGAAACGTGTTGCAGCTCATTTAGAGATAGAACCATTAATGGTTATTAATTATGATCAATTATTATCATCATCAATAACATCATTAAAGAAACAAGAAAATCTATATAAGACATTAAATGAAACAAAAATCAAGAATGAAGTGGATCAGAAGGTGAAGAAATTAAACAAACCATTTTTAGATTATTGTAAGAAAAAGTTTACAATAAATAATGATATTGAAAAATTCAATGGATATGAATGGACACTACCAAATAATACACTAATAATTTTTGATGAAGTTCATAGATGTAAAAATACAAAAACATTACATTTTAAGTTATTATTATCAGTGAGAGAATATTTAAATGAGAATATTAAATGTTTAATGTTAAGTGCAACGATAGCAGATAAGATAAAATATTTTATTCCAATTGGTTATACATTAGGATGGTATGATGATATAACTAGATATAAACAATGGTTAAAGAACAAGAGTATAACGACAGGTTTTCCGATATCAAAGACGATCCATCATGCATTATTTCCATTTTATGGATCAAGATTAAGGATATCAGAATTAGGTAATCTATTTCCAAGAAATCAAATCTTACCCGAATGTTATGATATGGAAAATGCGAATGAAATTGAAGAACAATATAATATCATCAAATTAGCAATGGATAATTTACGTGATAAAAGAGATGAAGTTGAATGTATTCTAGCTAAAATTATTAGAGCAAGACAAATGATTGAAATATTAAAATATCCAACATTTTGTGAATTAATTGATGATCACTTAGAAAATAATTTAAGTGTTGTTGTTTTTGTTAATTTTACTGATACTATGATGAAAATCGCTAAAGCATATCATACAACTTCTATTATTCATGGAAAACAAACAGAAATAGAAAGAATGAAAGTAATAGATGATTTTCAATTAAATAAAACTAATATAGTGATAGCAAATATAAAAGCAGGTGGAGTAGGTATATCTCTACATGATATATATGGTGGTCATCCTAGAGTAAGTATAATATCACCAACATGGTCAGCTCAAGATACAATTCAGACATTAGGTCGTATCCATAGAGCAGAAGGAAAGACACCAGTAATTCAGAAGTTTGTATATTGTGCAGGAACGATAGAGGAATATATATGTGATAAACTAAGAGAGAAATTAGATAATGTAAGTCTAATAAATGATGGGATATTACATCCTTTTCCAAAACTTGATATAGATAATGATAAGAAAGCGAGTGAATTGTTAGATATATAATTAAAATATTCTATTATAATAATATAATTATTTAAAATGGATTTTGATTCCACAAGAAGGAATAGACCAAATCTAATAGATCAATCATATTTAAATAAAGTAATTGAAAATAAGAAACCAGATATTCAAAAACCATCTATCTTAAATAAAGCATTTAATAATGTCAAAATTAGTTTAATTGAATTTGTTGAAAATAATCTATTATTCATTTCTGTTATAATTTTAATTATTATATTTTTGATCTATAGATACTATTGTCATAAAAAAAATAAAATTAATGAACCAAAACAAATTGAACTATTCCAACCTCAAATTGAACCAACAATACACAAACATAAACATAAACATAAAAAAAGAAAAAAAGTAACTATCAATCCAGAAGTTGAATGTAAAGAATATGATTATACTAATAGTAATAATTATTATAATAATCCTGATGATGAATATGATTATAATAAACAACATAATGAAACTGTTCCACATTTATTAAACATAACAAATGATAGAATGATATCAAATTATAATCCATCATATGTACCATATAATAATTATTATAATTATAATATATTATAATATAATAGAATGGATATCATAATAGATTTAATAAAAAATAATGTAATTAGAAATTATTTTAAATTATATGATAAAATTAATAACCCAGTTTATGGAGATGATTATAATAAAATCACATCTCATTTATATTTAGGAAATTATTCAGCAGCTAAAGATTATTCAATGATTAATAAGTTAAATATTAATTTTGTCGTTAATTGTTCTAATACTCTACCATTTCCTAATTTTTATAAACAATTAAAATCTCCTAGTTTTAGATTTATGAGAATTGGTGTTAATGACTCTAGAGATGATGTTGATCAATTAATTATGACAACTGCATTACCACATATCTGTCCTCTTATTTATAATCTTATTAATAACAAACGTAATGTTTTCGTTCATTGTCGTGCCGGTAAACAAAGATCCGCTACTGTTGTTCTATGTTATCTTATGTATAGAGATTTTATGAATCATAAACTATTACCATTACAAAAATATTATGATTATTTAAGATCAAAACGAGTTGTAGTATTTAGACCAGATCCAACATTTGAAACAGTAATTGAAAAATATTATTTATCATTAAAAAATAAAAATGCAAATATAATTGCTTAGATGATAATAATATAATAATATAGTAATATTATATTATTATGGAAAACTATCAGTTTTTTATGTATTTATTAATTCAAGATCAAAAAAAAGGTAAAGTAAAGATTGAGGATAAAAAAATTAAAAAAAATCTAACTAAAATGAAAAATGAAAAAAAGTAGTATATCAACTAATATTGATACAATTTTTAATACATTAGATGATTTATATTTATCTGAAGATTATAATAATATTAAATGGTTAAAAATAATTGATCATTCATTTAGTTATTCATTTAAATTACCAGAATCATTAGAGACATTAATTATAGTTGGATGTCAAAATTGTGAATTCATCGAACGTTTACCAGATACTATTTTTTTATTTGAAATAACAAATACAGTAATAACTGATGTATCTCATTTATTAAATCCATCACAAATTAATTTAGAAACAATATTATTAAATCAAAATCGTTTAACTAAAATGCCAAATTATATACCAGAAAATGTTAGAACCATTAATATGTCTAATAATAATATCCAAAGTTTTCCAGAATATAATATTTTTCCAAATGAAATCAATTATATTGATCTATCATATAATAATTTAATAACAGTTCCTAATTGGTTGTTAGATTTAAATGAAGAAACTGAAATTGATTTATCTAATAATAATTTTTGGTTTAGTTCACATGCTAATATTAGTATTAATCGTGAAATTATAACTGATTTTCATATTACAATGGCTAGACGATTTTTTGGATCTAATATCGTTTTACGTTTTGAAAGTGCTATGAGAAAACAAAATAATTATATACAACATAATAATGATTTTATTGTTACAAAAACTATTGCAAAAACAACTGCTGAACAAAAACAAAATGTTCATACATCATCCATTCAAGATAGTTTTAGTAAATCTGTTGAAAATATTATGAATTATGATAAACCATATAATGAAAACTTTAGAGATGAAATTGAATCATATTACTTAAAAATTAATTGTAATATAATTAAAATAGGGAAATCATCTGATCAATTATTTCTAGAATTATTAAATAAATCGTGTCAAGATCAAACATTATCATCAAGAGCAGGAGTGACATTTGAGAAATTATTAGAAAGAATTTGGACAATATCAAGTAATCATGAGGATAAAACAACAATTAGAAGTATTCTAAAACAGGAAATATTAGATGGAGCTGGTATGTGTTTTACAGGAAGAATAACACGTTTAGTGAATGTATTAAGTGGTTTATATGATGGAGTTCAAATAACTTATAATGAAACTGAACAAATAAATAATGCAATTATTGCAGTAATTAGAAGATGTGAAAAGGATCATACAATGAATCTATTAAATGAAGCAAAGAAAACATTAATAGAATTAAATGTTCCTGAAGAACGACATAATGAATGGTTAGAATCATTATAAATAAAATAAAATAAAAAGATTGTTAGCAATAAATGCTAATAACTTTTTATGTTATCTTATGATAAAATAAAATAAAAAGTTGAAAATATAAGTATAAATAAATATAGTTATATTAATAATATAATAAATCAATAATGGGAATTAAAGATCTCTCTAAGATAATCAACGAATATGCACCTAATTCTGTTCAAGAAATCACTAATAATGATTTGAATAATAAAGTTATTGCATTTGATACAAGTATTATACTATATCAAATTATTACTGCATTACGATCATCTGGTACTGATTTAGTTGATAAAAATGGTAATTCCGTTTCCCATATCTATGGTATATTAGTTAAATCATTGAAATATTTAAAAATGGGTATTAAACCAGTTTTAGTATTTGATGGAAAACCTTCTGATTTAAAATTAAATATTCTCAATCAACGATCAAAACAAAAAGTAAAAGCCAAGAAAAAGTTATTAGATTTAAAAGAGAAAGAAGAAAAAGATAAAGAAATCTTATCTGAATCTGAAATTTTAGAAATTAAAAATGAACAAATTAAATTATTCAAACAAATGGTTTCAATTTCACATGAACAGATAGAAGAGGCAAAAGAAGTTGCATCATTATTAGGTATTCCATGTATAACAGCTCCAGAAGAAGCAGATTCACAGTTAGCACATTTAATAATAAATGATTTAGTGGAATATGTTGTTTCAGAAGATATGGATTTATTAACATTTGGATCATTAAATTTAATAAGAAATTTTAGTAAACCAAAAATGAATGTTATAAATTTAAATGATATATTAGAGGAAGGTGAGATAACAATGGATCAATTTATAGATATTTGTATATTATTAGGATGTGATTATGTAGATTCAATTGAAGGGATTGGTATGAAAAAAGCTTGGTCATTAATTAAAAAATATGGATCAATTAATGAATTAATTTCAAAAGATAAAAATATAATAACTAATAAATATAAATTACCAGATAATTTTAATTTTGATGAAGTTAGAGAATATTTTAAGAATCAAAGACATATTAAAGTTAATAAAAATGATCTCAAACTTAATGTCCCACAATTTGATCAACTTAAAAAATTATTAATTCATAAATACAATTTTAATGAAGATAATTTTGAATTTATGATTAACTTCTTACGAAAAAAACATAATATTTATGATAAACATTATATTAATAAGAAAAATAGTGAAGATCTCTTTATTGATGATGAAGATGATGAACAACCTATTGCTAAACCAAAAACTAAAATTAAAACAAAATCTAAAACTAAACCTAAATCTGAAGATCTTTTTATTGATAGTGATGAAGAAGATACTAAAGTGAAAGTTAAAGTTAAATCAAATAATAAATCAAAATCAAAATCAAATAATAAATGAAATTGAACTATTATCAAAAGGAGGTCTAACTGAAAAATTAATAACAATACCTTCATGATTAAATAATTTATTATATTGTTCTAAAAATTTAATTTTCAGAACATCATTTGTTCTCATTTCATCTTCATACCATGATAGTAATTTAGATGGAATAATTATTTTAAGATTATTAACGAGTATATATGTAGTGATTCTACAAGTCATTATATCAACAAATTGAGAACCATTATTATGTATATATGTTTTATGACTACGTGGATCAATACTAGAATGATACAAACCAATTTTTGTTTGAACAATATCTGTTCTCTGAATTGTTAAAATATCAACATCTTTTGGTCTAATCGTTTCAGAATAACCTAATTCTTTTAAATATTGTTCTATATCATTACTAAAGAATGGATGATTGCAAACTAAATATACCAGAGCAGATGATCCAGTTAATACTATATTCTGAAAATATTCATTGGTTAAATTATATGTTTCCTCTATATGATTCAACCATCCCGGAACCCATGAGAAAACCATTATATTAGATTTATATATAAGTACTATTATATATAGATCTATTATTGATTATATTTCTCAATTTTTTATCAAACTAAAAAATTGAGGATTTTAATCATTAAGATATCTAATTATATTATATATTAAAAGATTAAAAATGAAAGTTATCATACATCAAACTAGACATAGTTATATTTCAGTATTACAATTTTTACATTATAAATTAGATCATAAATATAGCAGAAAGCTATTAAGTACTAATGGTAATGATAATGATATAGAATATATTTTATATTATCCATATGTTACTTATAAAGTTGATGGTGAAGATGAAGAAATAAAGATTAGAATAGATGAAGAAGATGTAATTCGTAAAACTGAGCAATATTTTGAGAAATATTCAATATTAACAATTGAGCATAGTAGCCTTGATGTAATTGAGAATTTTATTAAGTCTGCTATTAATTATATTAAAGACCAATGTTATAAATATTCAACTAATAAATTATATACATCATATTATACAAGATGGGATGTTCACGACGATCTTGAGAAGAGAACATTGGATACTATTTATTTGCCTTTGAAGTTAAGAGATGATGTAATAAATGACATCATACAATTTTTGAAACCTGAAACAAAACAAAGATATAATGAATTAAATATAACATATATTAGAACATATTTATTATATGGTCCACCAGGTACTGGTAAGACATCATTTATAAAATTATTAGCAAATCATTTTAAACGGAATATTGCTTATCTATCAATTCAAATAGATATGACAGATAATCAATTAAAAACTATAATAAAAACCATACCTAAAAATTCTATATTATGTCTTGAAGATGTTGATGCTCTTTTTATTAAACGTGAAAATAAAAAATGTATAAGTTTTAGTGGTTTCATTAATATAATTGATGGATTATGTACTAGAAATGATTTAATAATATTTATGACAACAAATTATCTAGAAAATTTAGAACAAGCCATGAAAAGAAGAGTGAATTATTATATCCAATTTAACTATTCTACTAAAGATCAAGTTCAACAAATGTTCAATAAATTTTATCCATCTTATGTTGATCAATTTGAGAAATTTTATTCATACATTGGTGAGAATAAAATTACTATTAATATTTTAGAGAAATTCTTCTGTAAATATCTCTTTGATGATATTATCGAAAAAGGTAAATTAATT
>JACCDO010255281.1_pt1 | contig 16367 bp, 18 predicted proteins | sample 7446101 | NCBI WGS metagenome assembly JACCDO01 (sample SAMN15323440, study PRJNA562643) | freshwater metagenome | isolation source: river surface water | place: USA:Blue River Watershed | collected 2017-08-16 | reverse complement strand
GATCGAAAATCTCGCTGTGTATATTCATTTTACTCTCCGGTCTTACGCCGTATATACTCGTGTTTATATCAATCTTACTTTTCTTAACGCGGTTGCACGACGGACATGAAAATATTACGTTATTGACATACCCCGGAGTATTGTTTTCGAAATATTTTCTAAATGCCGCGCTGTCAGTTGCGCTTAGTTCATATTCATAAAAGTCGCTGATATGTTCCACGCCTTCTATTGAAAGAGTGACGAGTTTGGCGAGGGCGAGCCACCCATATTTAATATAAACGTCATATTCAGAACACGATGGTAATTTAAAAGACACAGCCTTCCTGCATTTTGGGAAAGTGTAATAAAAAACATTTACCCCGCGCTCATACTTTGAGAAATCAAATGGTATGGAACTAAAACCGAAGGAAGCGTCTTGTTCATATTCAGCGTCACATCCTTCACAGCCAATTCTCATTTTGCTCATTGCACCATAATTGGCGATGCGCAGATTGAGAAGTATAGATAATTTATCACAATGCAATAGCTCATCTGGGTTTATGCCCCCATCAACCACACTGTTCAAAAATTCTGTTTCAAGTAATCCGCGCCTAGCCAGATTTGTGTTACAAAGCAACTCTTCATGCTCTGCTGTAATCGGCAGGATTTTTACTGTACCGGAAGAATAAACTGAACCACTGGGATAGAAATATCCCTCTGAAGCCAAATCTATGATTTCAGAATGTAGATTCACGCTTCATCTTAGTTGTCGCTGATATTTGGCCAGAAGAAGTTTGCACCAAGCGGCACTGTCATCTTCGTTTGATGTCCACACTCTGGACACGTGAAGTCAAAGTTCATGTCCAAGTCCGGAGTGTTCTCACGAATTGCCCTACGAAGTGCAAGACTGTCTTTTGCTGTGAGTTCATTATCAACAAAATTTTTGATCTTCAAGCGGTCAGTGTCTCCGTTCACCGCCTTAATAGTATACTTCAAGCGCGTTGTGATTTCCGGCGCTGGTCCAGTATTACCATTAAACTTTGCGAGCGCCTTCAATTCAGCATCAATATCAACCTCGTCTTTGTGAGTTAACAATGTATACACGACCGTTTTCTTGGAATTCGGTAAAGTGTACTCCAAGCGGTTTTCATTGTTTCCAACGTTTGTCAACGGCTTTGATACAAGCTTACTTAGGTCGATGTCTACACTAGACTCAACACCACATTCTGGGCACTTCACCTTCGTTGTATATATTTCTCCATATGCACTTTGGCGGGCAGCTACAAACAATGCGTTTTTGTCGCCGATGAGAAGGTCGCCAAGAGATACACCCGGAGTAGCAATAAGTGCCTTGAGGAATTCGTCAAGTACTGTGCCCTTCTTTAGCAAGTTTTGATTACTAAGAATATCTTCATGACGCGCAGTCACCTGATATATTTCGATGGTGCCCGATGAAAGTGGATGATTAGCCGGATAAAACTTGCCGCCCGATGGTAGTGCAACCGAAATTGTTGGTAAATTTGGTTTGGGAGCTTCCGGTGAAACAGTCTTGGTGACTGGGGTCTTGGATACAGGAATAGTGGTATCTGGCATAATATATGTAACGTTTGAATGTTACTCATATATATGATATAAAAAAAGTTTTTCGTGTATATAAAAACGCCCCCGCAAAAAGCAAGGGGCGCGGCTTCAATGGAATTGAGTCAATAATTATCTTGCTTCCAATGTATTGGTAGATTCGTTGAAGTACAGTTCTATTCTATTGTTGGACTGATTTAATTTTCCATCAATGTCTAGTTCTTTTCCCGCTTCTATTTTATTATAAACCGATTGGCCTACCTTCGCGCTCAACGCAGCATCACCAAGTTCCGTCATGACATTTCCTTCAATCCAAGCCTTTGCTTGTGGCCAAGTGCTATTCAAGAAATCAAAGTCAAGAATCTCTCCACCGAAGCTTACGTCAAGCGTTGGGCCAGTGGATGTATCGTCACCGCCGTCGGAAGACAAAGTCGCTGCTGCCTTCTTAGGGCGACCCATACCAGTCATTCCCTTCGGAACATATGGTCCTTTTGGCGCTTCCGTTGGCGTACCATCAGGAATAGTCTTGTGTCCCTTTACAACCCATCCGGTTGGCGAACTTGGATCGGCCACTTTGAATTTCGAGCCGACAGCACCCTTCACACGGGCCATTTCTTCTACGCGATGTGCGTCAAGCGCTTCACGAATCATACCAAGAATATCTTCTTTCAAGTCACCAACCTTTTGTGGGGATGCTGGTTTCTTTACCACGGGAAGTTTCTTGCCTTCCGTTTTTTCTTTTGGCTTATCGGTAGAGGTGATATTCTTGTCGTCCTTACCCATCTGGGTGTTGTCCTTTTTGTCGGACGACTTTTTGAAGCCAGATAGTCCTTTAGCCTCAGATAGCTGTTGCTTCTTTGCCTCAACGACTTCCTGAACGATTACTTTGAGTAGTGCTTTAAGTTCTGATTTTTTCATAAATTATTTTTCTGTTAAAATTTGCAGTGTGCCGGGAACTAATGTCATGGAAATTCCCGACTTTCCTCTCTGTTTTGCTTGCTCTACTTGTTTGTCCAACCATTCTTGCACACCTTTTTCAAACGCCTGTCTCCCAGACCCATTGACATGAAAATTGTCAAGGCGATGTGTAGTGACAAGGTCTTTACCCGGAGCAACGAACTTTACTTTAAAAGCAATATCCGCCACAGATTGATGTGATGCCATTTCCTGCAATACTTCTTCAATCAATGCCTTTAGTTCTGATTTTTTTACAGTGTTTTTAGATTCTCCCAAATATGCAAATCTTTTAAATTCTGCCTGCTGTGCGGCAATTGCTTCTTTGTTCTTTTTTAACCATTGCTCATATGCCCAGCTACCTTTGAACTGTTTGTCGAAAGAAGCAACACCCGATGTATTGCCGGTCATGGCCTGTCTATAATATACCGCTTTTTCAGCATCTTTTGCTTTCAAAGCTGCTTTATATTCTCTGTTTAATCCGTCGTAAAAGTCTTCTTTTTTCATAATGTTTGTAATTTTATATGGTGACATCACCACTTGCGGCAACTCCAATATCTTGCTTTTGTTCTTGGACCGGGATTGGCGCAATTATGCCGTGCACGGAAGCTCTTGCGGCGTTTTGGATTACTCTTCTTGATGCGCATCTTCTTGTCACCGAAGTTCACCTTCTTGATATTGCCAGTCTTTGGGTTGCGCACATACACCTTGAACTTCTTTACATCACCGCGCATTGGTTTGCCTAATGGAACCTTACGACCGCGATATTCGGCTTCTTGTAGGTTTTCTGGCGCATCAGCATTGATATCACCATAAATTTCGTAGAACTCGTCGCCCTCACATGTGTGTTCGTCGCCTTCTGGTACCATATCCCAATTGGTTTCGCGATACACCTCTTCTTCGCCTTCTTCCAATTGTTTACCAGTTTGAGTGTCAACGATGTCCCAGTGATACTCTTGATCTCGGAACATTTCTGCTTCTTCTTGTGTGTCGAACGAACCCTGAACTTCTCCCTTCTCGTTCTTCACCACAAAGCGCTTGGTTTCTTCAGTTTCTTCTTTCACGGGAACGCAGTTTGGAACTTCTCTGCCATCCTTCTTCTTGGTACCATATGCCCGATATCCCTTCCAGCAAGGATTGTCCATCTTGGCGACTTCTTCAATGACTCCTCTAATAAGCGATTTGAGTTCAGATTTCTTCATAATCTCAGTGAATTAGTAGATATGTTCCCTTAACGTCGCGTCTGCTGGCGCTCACATCACCATCACCCGGACGAACAATAACGTTGTATTTACCTTCTTCTGGGGAGTCCGGCGTTTCCATCATTTCATCGTAAGTGATAACACTTTCGACCGGCACTCTATATTTCATGGCCAGATCGCTCTTAAACGATTGCAATGCAGCATCGTCTTTGAATTGAATTCTACCCTTATCGTCTCTGACTGCTTTGCCCTTTTCATCTTTCATCACATACTTATCAAACATTGGTTTTGGAACAACTGTGGAGTGTTTATCTTTTCCAAAGTCAATCTGTTTTTCTTGTTCTGGTGTAGCGCCCATTGAAAAATTTATGATGAAATTGTCCGGCTTGCTGCTCTTCGCAACACTGGCCATTTTCGTGTACGCGTAAAACAAGACATCAGGAAAATCGCGAGCTATTCCATACGCCAAATCCAGATACTCCGGACTAAAGAAATCACCGGCATCGTGCCAACGAACGATCACTTTCTTTCCTTTTTTTGAAGTGGTTGCAAGCTTTGCTTTCAGTTCCGTTTCAAATTGGTTCTTAAACCCTTGCGGATCGTTTACCAGATAATTCAACAGACGAGTTTGACTCATGCTTGCATCTTTCCACTGCACATATCCACCTTTTTTGGCGTAGCAATATACCTTGCACGCGCCCGCACCCGGACATGTGTTTACTACAACGAAATCATTGGTTTTTTCATTTACAGCCAAACCAACCAAAGCAGGAAGACCGATGTCAAAGAAAATAGTGTTTTCCCCTGCACTCTTTTCCATTTTTTTATTTTGCTTTAGTATCTTTGCTGGGCGCGATTTGATGGCAGCTTTTAATTTATCTTGGTCATATGTTTGATCGGCAGCATTTTTTATTTCTATGTTTCCGCCGTGAATATATGGCATCTTATATTTGTCCGTGGCAACTTTCTCACCGCCCTTTATGCGACCTAAGTAAGCTTGCATTTCATCCGATGGCATCGTGCGGGTCTGTGCCCCAAGGAATTCGCCGGCAGCTTCATCGACTTGTTTACTCTGTATAAATTGGTCCAAGCTCATGATTGCACTTGGACTGATACCCGATGGCAATGACTGTTCATGCATTACTTCATGCACAGCTTCAGAAATAAGTTGTTTTAGCAGTGATTTTTTCATAAATTTATATTAGCCCGACGAATCTACTTTAAAAAATATTTTGGACGAAGGTGAATAATAACCGGTCAATGTACCGTTCTTGTTTAAATTAATTTCCAACCATTTTTCATTCTTGTGAGCATCGTATGTTGCGTGGTCAGCAGCCTTCCATGAATTCATATACCCCAGATACTTCCATCCAGCAGTTACTTTTTTTCCGTTAAACACACCATCTATAGGATTTCCACTGTAATCCAATACAAGTTCCGAACCATCTTTCCACCGATATGTAATATTTTCTTGGAGCGATGTTTTGACAATTTCTCTTATAAGCTGCCTCAGTTCTGATTTTTTCATATATTATACGTATTTTTTCTTCATCGCTTCTATCTTTGAAGTTATCTGACCTTGCTTCTTTTGTGAGATAGCTTTTCTTCGTTCCAATCTTTGTATTTTTATACGAACCGGTTCTTGTAACTTGGACATTTCGGCGTCGGCCTTGCGAATGTCATTCGTCACGTTGTCTAACGCGTTATGATATGCATCGAGGGTTCTTTTATCTGCCGGAGTCATTTCTTTTTCGGCCCTTTCGTCTCTGGATAGTTCGGCGGCAGATACCACACCCAGTTGTTCATTCAGGTCTTTTTCGAAAATTTCCTTCATCATGTGGATCATGCTGTACAACACACTATTTTTTTCAATCAGATGTGCCGCATTACTCCAATTTTCTTGTGCAACCATCTTAGCCAATTCCTGCGAATCTTGTTCTAGTTTCTTTTTCCACGCACTCTTTGTCATGTTGCCGTATCCAATCATCTGAAGAACCGGGTCATCACTATCTTTACCAGAAATAATATAACCATACACTGGCGCTTTTCCCGATGCTTCCGCCAGCTTATGCTCAACTATATTCTGAATCATTTCCCGTAGATGTTGGCGATTCATATTACTTACGTGTTTTATTTTTCTTTGTTACCGACTTTTTCTTTTTGCGTTTGGACTCTGACACCGGTTTTTCTTCTGCGCTCGGTTCTGCGTCTTGTTGATCATCTTCAGAAGACTGGTCGTTATCTTCCGAATCGGACGTGTTTGCGCCATGCATAGAAAGTAATTCATCGGCCAAAGATTTGATTTGCCTTGCCAATTCAACTTCTTCTTTTTCTTCAGGATTACTCAAATCTGTCTCGTCATGTGGTGTTTCTTGATCAACCGAATCTGTTGAATTGGCGTTCTTTTCAGTGTCGCTGACATCCACATCTTCTTCGTCTACTTGTTTATTTTCCCACTGCATCCACATTTCTTTTACTCGTTCGTCTCCCTCATTCATCTTCTTGCTCAGTGTCCACATCGTAGCATATGCTTTTGGTGTTTTGCCGTATTTTGATATCAGCTTCTTTTTCAAAGCTTCTGGGAAATTTGGTGGAGATGATTCGTTGGTTTTATCCATTGATTTCAATACTTCATCCACGGCCTCACGGATGATTTGAGTTAGTTCAGATTTTTTCATAGTTCATTAAGTTGTAGATTGACTATATTAGAAGTATATATAAATATAACTAACTATATAAAAAAAGAATAGTTAAGTTGTGTAACAGTGTTTAATAAGGGGGTTATAGGGGGGACGGAAGAGTTTGTCAAGCTTATTCGTTTTTACAGGTGTTCTTATATGAAATTCATCTCATATCTCAGGTTCCCACAGTCCCAGATTCTATTAAAACCGTTGTTTTTCATATTTTGCCATTCGGACAGCATGGGGTCAAAATCCTTCAGTCTTTTAGATAATACTTGTTTTCTATACCCAAACCTATGGTGACGATTATAATAACCATTGTTAAAATACCAATAGTTTGGTTTGGATATAGAGGTCAATGTCATCCCAATCGACTTGTATATATTATTATTAACTGATGTAAATCGTCGGTCTGCGTAGCTTATCAACTTGGTTGGAGTGTGCTCCAATCGGAATACTTTAATCATTTTTTCTATAGCACCCACGATTGGAATAGATGTGGCATATCGAACCAATTCATATACCCCATTCAACTGTTTCTTTTTTCCAAGGGCAATTCTCTCTTTAGCAAACGTTATGACCGCGACCAACGTCTCGTTATAGAACGCTCCATAATTTATAGAAGATACAGCGTCCCCCTGAATGTGGTGTTTTGTAAGAAATTCAGATTTTTCTTTGGCCGATATCGCTCTGACGTTTAGTTGTCTGGCACCCACTCTCTTTGTTGATATCAGTTTCGATTTAATTTTTTCTTCCACAATAGACCGTTTATTTTTCCACTCATCTTCGAAGATATGAATTAAATGAATACCAATGGATTCACATTCGTTGGTTTTTGATAAATGATAATTTTTTGGCTTGCCTGCTAAATCTGAGTGCCAGTACAACCCGTCAAATTCTATGGCAAGTTTCTTGGATGGAATATACATATCCAATTCTTGTTTAGACGGTAATACTTCCCTTGAGTTCTCCAAGACTTCATCCGTTGTAATCGATTTAACAAACTCAAGTATTTCTTTCTCAACCTGAGACTCGCCGACAAGTTGTAACGGAAAACAAGACACACATCGAGGTAAATGTCCTCCGTCTATATGGTCTTCAAATACATTCCCGCATACTTTACAACTAAATTTATAAGTATGTTCTCTGTCGGTGTTTATATATTCGTCTTTGGAGAAGAGTGGAACACACACGTTGTTTAACTTGTGATTGGCCAAAAAATTATCGAAATGTTGGCATTTCCACTTATTTCTAATTTTTTCCTTCGTTACCTTGGATTGCGAGTGGTGTTCTACACCATACTTAATTAGATTTTGTTTTTTTATTTTGTTTTTTATTACATCGGATTGAAATGGGTTTTCTACGCCCAATGTGCGCATATACGTATCAACTTTCTTGTTTTTAACGTCGGGTCGTTGAGATACATGCTCCACTCCAAAAGTTGTTAAGTTTTTTTCCTTAATTTTATCTTTAATTTCTCCAGATTGAAAGCTCCAATCAACTCCATATTTTTCTTGATTTGATTTTTTTATTTTCTCTCTAATTTCATTGGATTTGGATACATTATCCACCCCATACCTACTCAAGCAAGTTTTCTTGGCCTTGTCCGAGTTCACATATGTCTCAGAGCCATATTTTTCTAGTTTGGTCTGCTTTATCTTGGCAACTCTGTTTGGGTTTTTTGCTACATAAATTCCGCTGCATTTTGCAGAACAAGTTTTTTGGTTTCGTTTAATTAATGACCAAAAAGACGTTTCACATATGGCGCATTTTTGTTCATGCCAAAATTTTGTATTTTTTGTAGTTTCCATCGCTGGAATATATTCACGGAATCGATTGCTGTCAACGTCTATGTTTTTTTGCATAAAAAATCTCCATGCGTATAAATAGCATGGAGATTTGCGAAAGTGTGACTGGATGATATGTTATATCAATATTGTAAAATCGCGTAGTCGTATGAAAGTGTGAGGTTAATAAGCAATGCTTCCTGCGCACTCCAATCCAGCGCGGACCCGTTAAAATCTACAGTCGATGGAAACGCGCCTTTCAATTGCCACTCTTCAACCTTGTCACCAACCGGACCAAGGACATTGATGGTAACATCTTTTTTATAGAAATCGGCATATCCGTTACGGCCTGTCACGGATTCGTGCGCGAGACGTACCCACTCCATACATGCTTGTGCAGCAGAAGGAACAACCGGGTCGTACAATGTGATGCTCACGTCTTGCCATTCACTCTTACCCTTCAGCTTGCGCTTTAGATTGATGTGGTCAAGTGTGATTGTGCCGTTGTTGATACTTGGACGAGCGGCTGCTTTGATCAAATAAGCAGGAATGCCGTCGATATACATGATGAAACGGTTTTGAACTTTTGGTTCATAAGCCGTGAAGAATATTTCTTGAGAATTTAGTAGTTCAGCCATATTAATGTCTCCTTGTGGTTGTGTTTACGATGTAAAATGTCATCAAATATAAATAATAATACTGTTTACGTTTTTTTAAATTGACTATCAGATATATAATCATAAACTAATTACGAACCTAACTATACAAACATGGCTAGACCTAAAACGAATCCCGAATTTGCCACTATAATATGCCAGACGTGCGGCAAATCTACCTCTGTAAAATGGCAAAAGCGCAATAAACAAAGGTTCTGTTCTAGAGCTTGTTCTGTAAACAATCCTGATGTTAAGGAAAAGAATAGAAATGGGGTCGCCAAAACATTTGAAGAAAAGTATGGCGGGCATGCTATGAAGACAGAATCTGCAAAAGAGAACTTCAAAGCATCTATGCGCAGTAAATATGGCAAGGAGTTTGCCCAACAAGTTAAAACCATTCAGGATAAAACCAAACGATCAAATGTCGAAAGGTTTGGTGTAGAGTCTGTATTGCAGAAAGATAGTCCAATTCGAGAGCAGATCATTAAGCGGTGGATGGATAAATATGGTGTAGATAATCCCGGCAAGTCCGACGCCGTTATAAAGCAGCGTAGCAAGATCAAACAAGAAAATCATTTTGTAGAGCTAAAGAGGCTGTTTGACGCCAACAATGTTGAGTGGATTATCAAGGACGGCGAGTATGAGGGATATCATTTCTCAAAGAAATATAACTTCTGCTGTACAAAATGTAATAACACTTTTCAGTCAACTGTGTATGTTCCTCATGATGTATATTGTGAAATATGCCATCCAGAAAAAAAGAACACCGGTGAATTATCACTTCTTCAATTCTTGAATTCTGAATTAAATGGTAAGGTTGTTACTCGCAACAATCGCACTATACTCAATGGCAAAGAATTGGACTTTTATATACCGGACCTGAAGATTGCGGTTGAGTATAATGGTTTATATTGGCACAAAGAAAGCCAGCGCATTTCTAAGAATTATCATCTAGATAAAACCAACAAGTGCAACGATCAAGGCATTCGGCTAATTCATATCTTTGAAACAGAATGGCTGCACAAACAAAATATTGTGAAATCAATATTGCGTCAGTCACTTGGCGGTCAAGTAGCCAAGATTCATGGCAGAGAATGTGAAGTGAAAATAATTGAAACACAGGAAAAACGAGCATTCCTTGAACAGTGCCATATTCAAGGGGATGACAAATGTTCTGTTGCCTATGGATTGTTTTACAAAGGCAATCTTGTTAGTCTTATGACATTTTGCAGAAGCCGCTTTGACAAAAAAGTAGAATGGGAAATTTCTAGATTCTGCAATGCTCTCAACACAAAGATTCATGGTGGTGCAAGCAAGCTGTTTAGCATGTTCTTGCAGGATTATAAACCGGGCAGTGTTGTGAGCTATTCAGACCGGCGATACTTCAGCGGCGAAGTATACAAAGCACTTGGTATGCAATTCATATCAAATACAGCGCAAGGATATCATTATATTTCTCCTGACTATAAAACACTTTTCAACCGTCAAATGTTTCAGAAAAAGAAACTGGCGGAGAGACTTGAAAAGTTTGACCCATCGTTATCTGAGTGGGAGAATATGAAAATGAACGGTTTTGACCGCATCTGGGACTGTGGGCACAGTAAGTGGATATGGAAAAATTCTTGACTTTTTGTATTTCCATCGCCAACATACCACTATGGAAAAACAGATAAAAGATGTGCACACAGAGCACTGTTGTGTACTTCATGGTTGCAAATATGGTGACGACGATGTTTGTACAGTGGTAACTAAGCGTGCGACACAAAGTTATGTGTGTGAAAGCTGTGATGTTAATGGAATAGAAAATATGCAGATGTTACTTGACATATTGAACAACAATAGGAATACTTGTCCACACTGCGGACATATAATATGAATATATTCAATATTGAAAAAACCTTTACTGAAAAAGCCAAACGGCGTTGGCAGAAAATTTTTATTGCTATCGACGTTCACGACGTTATCCTTGAGGGGAAGTATAATCTGAACAACGACGGGGCGGGATATATGCCCAATGCCTTAAAAGTCTTGCAACAGTGGAGTAAGCGAGATGACGTTTCGCTTATATTGTTTACAAGTGGTCACATAGGCCCGACCAGTAAGGTTTTGGACAATCTTGAAAAACACGGAATACATTTCAAACATGTAAATCAAAATCCGGAATGTCCGAACGACACACTCTGCGACTTCAGTAAGAAATTTTATTTTAACATTCTTTTAGAAGACAAGGCCGGGTTCGAAGGTCAAACGGACTGGTTTCTCATTGAAAAAGAACTTCGGAGGATCGGAGAATGGAAAGATTGAATTACACCAACCACAGCGGCGGTGCAGATGGTTCTGATACTGAATGGGAAATTCAGGGAAATAAATATGAGGTGAAAACCATCGCATACTCTTTTAAGGGTCACAAACAAAATAGCAAAAATCAATGTGTGCTGACGCCGCAGCAATTAAACGAGGGTGCGGATAAAGCAAAAGAGGCTGCTAAAAAGCTACATCGTCCGTGGAGTTCAATTGAATTAAAGCCGTATGTCAAAAACCTAATAAGTCGCAATTGGTTTCAGGTAAAAGGTGCGAGCGCAATATATGCCATCGGAAAGTTTGTAAAAGGTTCAAAATCACTGGTTGATGGTGGCACGGGTTGGGCTGTGCAAATGGCAATTGACAATAACAAACCGGTATATTTGTTTGAACAAAATGAAAACGTTTGGTATGAATATAGCATTGCTGCCAACATGTTCGTTGTAACGGAGACAACGCCTGCACTCAGTAATAATTTTGCTGGTATTGGAACAAGAGAAATAAATGAAAACGGAAAACGTGCCATTAAGGAAATTTATGAAAAAACCATTGGGAAACTATGATATGGAAAATAATGAATCTAATTGCGGCGACTACTCCAAAGTAGCGTGGGCCGCAATTGTAGATAATCGGTACAAATGCGAAGTTCAAAGAACGGAACCATATAAAGGCGTTTTGGTTGTTTTTGACGGCAAAAACAACGACGAAATACTACACGAGGTGTCTGTTCCAATTTCATATAATGCCCAATTTGGGGCGGACATAATTGATGTTGCACAATGGCAAGACATTGCTATTCAGACCATTGACAACCCATAAGTCTTTTAAATCTTCTCAATAAAGACTTCTAAGTGATCTCTTACCTGCATATGCATCGCAGATTTTGGAGTGGGTATAAACTTGGAATATTTATAGCACCAAGACATCGCCTTTTTTTGTGCGTGATGCATTTCTCGTTCTAGTGCAAATCTATACGATTCCATATCAGTTTTAACCCAACTACCCTTTGACGATATAATTAGGTGCTGTTTTAGGTGCCCACCTAAATGATGCCAGACATGTCCAGTATATTCAAAAATACGAGGTTTTGGTTTTTTTACCATTACATACTGGGCTAGTTTGCCCGGCCCGAACATATCATCTTGCAGCTTGGTAAAAAGATCGTAGTCGTCGTCAATCAATTTTTCGTTGTCTTTACAAAAATTTGAATATTCTGGGGTTTCTATGCTCCAGCTATTGTCAATAGAATCAAGTTTTTCATAGTCTGGATGATTACTGTCGACTATTTTTCCGCTGGAATCCCTGACATACGAAAACTTAGACCCTATTGTTTTCGGGTTTTTGGTACAATTTGCTCCAAGCAAAAATAATTCGTAATATGGCCAAACGAATGCATAAAACCCGCGAGAACTTGGCGGGGCATGAAAATTTGTATCGGACGAGTCATATCCCCGCTGATTCACACTACTCAGCCCACCGAACCGCGCAAATTTGAGTTTTTTTGTACTCTTTATATCATATTTGGACATAACAGAATCGTGACACGATTCTATATTGTGTCAAATATTATTTTTGCGAGATATATCTTTTTGCCTCTTTATATCCGCGTGGGTTTTTCCAGAATTTTTGTTTCCACCATACCTACCATAAAGAAAAATGTAAGCAACCGTTTCTTTCGGGTTGAATTTGCCAATCACCCTGAGAGCTTCTTGTAAAGTTGTAGCACCTTCTAATGTATCATCTATCACCAAAACTTTGCCGCCATTAATTTTCTTCGTTAAATCGATGTCATACCCATCCGCCGTCTTATAGAAAAGAGTATAGTATTGTCTGAGGGATCGACCGACGCCACCGGATTTTTTGATTTCAAACGGGTCGTTTGGGTTTTCTTTTTTCATCTTCGCCAAGTGTACAGCCGCCATTCTATATCCGGCGTCTCTTTTTAAGGCCAACGCTCTGTATGCATCGACTTGTTTTTTTGACGGGGAGGGGCCGAGTTCTTTTGGCATTCTCGGTCGCACTTGAACATTCTTCCAGATATCCTTAATAATCAAGCCGGACAAAATTGGAATGTTCTTACCAGACTTTTTAGCAATCTCTTTTGCTATGCGCAAGTTCAATCCGCTGCTAGAACCCAGTGGTATTATTACGTCAAACGAATTCAAGTCGATTTTTCCGGCCATATCATTGACAGATCGCACCACCAACTTGTCTACTATTTCTTTCTGTTGATTGTCCAACGGGTTTTTCAGTGCATGTCGTATTGCGGTTAGCATTTCTGGACCATCTACAAGAGTTTCTGCCCCGGCAGAAACTTGATACGCCGGATAAACTTGTATTCCAAATACATCTCGTATCTTTGGTTTGTTTTGTTTGTCTGTAGGAACAAGTTCGTCGTATATAGATTCGCCGTCTGGGTCTATTAATATTTTCTCCCTACCTTCTTCGGGTGGAGCGTCGTTCGGGCCTAGAATCGGCCAAATGCCGTCACGGACAAGATCAGTTTCGTTGATTTGTCGAGGTTCTCTTCGCCAATAACCTCCACGATGTTGGAAGCCGGCCTTTTCATACCATCTCACCAAGTCAATTTCCGCTTCATCGTGTCCAATTTCTAACTCCAGTGCAACTTTATAGGCATCGGCCAGTTTTATTAATTGCTTCAATGTCTCACTTCCTCGCCCAAAACCGCGACGGTCCGGTTCTATAAACAAAGATTCTATAGACACTGTGTCTGGACCATATGGCATTAAGTCGATCTGCACATGGTCGGGTGCATGAAACGATTTTATAAGCTGTTTCGCCGGCGAATCCCCTGAGACCGACGATTCGACAATACTCATCTTCCTGTCGTAGATTTTTGATATGCTGTCTTTGATTTTATCAAGGTACCCCGCCGCCCGCAGCGCTTTGAATATAATGTTTTCTTCGCTAAGTTCGCCTCCTTCATCCAATCCGGCCTGACGATACTTGTAAAGCTTGGCTAACAGGGTTTTAAGCGATTTTTCGTCGTGTTGTTTAACAAGACGCTCTATTTCTTTTTTATATTTTTTATACTTGCTTTTTATAAGTTCTTTGTCAAAGGTCGGTTTTTCTTTTACCGGACTACGGTTCCACTTATTGTGGAGTATAGAATATTCCGACGAAGAGTGAGGCTTATGTCCAACGTCTTGAACATATATCTCAACGTCATGGTCTTTTATTTTAATATCGTGCTTGTTGTTCCACACGCTTTTGATGGCATCAAACATGGTCTGGGCCGTGTCGCCGGGCATGTCTAATTTACTATAATCAGCAACAATATGCAGGTCTATATCAGAATAATTTGTCCAGTTATAGTTTGTAACACTGCCGATAATCACTATATCTTTAACGTCTATTTTTATACCATTGTCGTCCGCTAGATTTTCAATAAAATCGTTGGCTATTTTCAACAGCGACCGCTGAACATCTGGTTTGAGATTGGTTTGGTCCCAAATTTTTTGACAAAGAACGTCGTGATATAGAGGATATTTCATTTAACTCAAAAAAGTTTTAAGTTGTTCTATGCTACTGGCCGCATCTTTGTGTAATATTGCGATGTGGTGATCAGACTTATTCTGCCAAGCATCAATGTTCTTTTGGGTATCATCAACCAGAACGTGTGTAACACGACCCGGAATATTTAACGTATAATCTGGTTTCTTTACACCGCCAGATGCAATGATGACCCGAACCGACGCATCGACGTGTTTTCGTATCCATTCTGTTTTCTGCTGAACAACTTTAGCACCTTGGCCAGCAGACAATATAACTGGCTTTGGTTCTTTAAAATTGGTGTGAATATAATCCCACAACACTTTATAATCTGCTGTGGGTTCTAGGTCTATCCAGAAATTTGGATTTCTGCCGATCAGTTTCCAAAAAGAGCTTTTGCCATTTTTTGCCTCATATTCTTTTGGAGTCAGCCCACCAGAAAGTTTTTTGAAACCATCTTCCATGTCAACGAGAACTCCGTCCATGTCGCAATAAATTTGAACTAACAGAGGTTGATCTTTGTCACCAACTTGCTGTTCTTTAACTAAGTCTTTTAATAATATATGCATATCTTATAAATATATAGACCGTACGCATAATGGCAACAAAAAAGCCCACCTTTCGGTGGGCTTTGTTTTAGACTTTTTATTATCTATTAGGAGTTAGGAAACGCCGCGCCGGTCGGGAGCACGTTGAAGTCAAGGACAATGAACTCTGCCGTGCGAGTCGGTTGAATATAGATTTGTCCGTATAGGATGTTTCTATCAACCAAGTCAGGAGTATTATTGCTATCGTCCATAACTACCTTGAAGGAGTAAATACCAGAACGCTGCTGAACGCTTTCCAAGTAAGGGTTGACGATATTTAGGAAGCGCTGACGTGTTGTCGAAACATTCTGTTCGAATACTAGATAACGGCTGGAAGAAGCGATGAACTTCTTTAGAGCAATTAGCAAGCGGCGAACATTAACACGATCAAGTGCCGAAGGCTGGCGCTGTAGTGTCTTTTGGCCCCATGCCACAACACCCTGACCGGGGAATGCGGCGATTGGGTTAACGTGGCCCTCGTATAGAGTATCACGCTCGGTGTGTGTCAAGCGATCAACAACTTGCACGGCGGTTGGAATACCACCACGGTTGAGACCCGCTGGAGCAAACCATTCTGCGGCAACCTTGTCGTTGGCAGCATACACGCTCATCATGACCACAGAAGGTGGAACAGGAACGATGCGATTGGTGTTTGTGTCCAGCACCTTTACCCACGGATAGTATGTAGCAGCATAGTTCGTGTCGAACGTAGAAGCTAGATCAACCACGTTTTGAATGGAAGAAGCTCCTGCCATTTGATTGTGAGATACGTCCATGATATAGAACGCATCACCGCGCTGTTCACACATATTTACGACGCTGGTAACAACAAATGGGTGGTCGTTGAAATTTACACCCGGTGTTGTGATCAAGTTGAAGTCCCATTCATCTGCATTACTCAACGCTGCGATGCATTGAGAGTATGCATACGAGCCGCGAGTTTTATTGGTAGAACAATCCAGTCCTTGCTGATTTGTTGGTAGAATTTCATTACCAACGAGTAGAGGAATGGAAGGAGATTGACCGTCGAATCCGCCTTGGAATCCTAACACAAAACGGCGCTTCTTCACATTGGCGCTTTCCTGCGATGCCACATACAGAGGCGAAATACCGCACACTTCTTGTAGAT
>JACCDO011568357.1_pt1 | contig 16369 bp, 37 predicted proteins | sample 7446101 | NCBI WGS metagenome assembly JACCDO01 (sample SAMN15323440, study PRJNA562643) | freshwater metagenome | isolation source: river surface water | place: USA:Blue River Watershed | collected 2017-08-16 | reverse complement strand
TGTTTTTTGAACGTCCTCAAGCATATAATTGCAAAATGGATTCAATGTTGACGTAATTCTTTAATGCGCTCTTTAATGCGCTCTATGTATTTTTTAATATGAGGATACATTGGGCTATTTTTATCCGCTTCTTTTAAGATGTCCACCGGCGACTTTCCACACATCATCTCAACGAGAACCAAAGCGGTGGCTCGGTTCTCCCAATTAACTGTTCCGTCATCGTTATCTACTTTCATTGAAATCATAATTTATAACATTTTAGTCTCTAAACATTTCCCTCACAGTATTGTGAAATATTTTGGCCAACTGTGAACTCATGTTGAACCGCTTTTCTGTGTTCTGTTATAAGTTTGCATAGTTCCAAAAATTCGGACTGGTCGTGGTCGAGTTTCATATAATTTATTCTCGTGTCCACCCACTGAACATTACCTTTTATGTATCCTTTGCTGGAGTCAATTCTATCCAAAGATGGTTTATTTTTAAACTTTGATTTTTCTCTCTGTTGCTTTGGGAATTTTAATTCTATTCCACTCAAAGCACACTTTCTGTTTTGTTCTAAAAACAAGTTCCATGCATACTCTATGGTTAATTGAAATTTAATATTTCTTTCTTTCGCACTTGCTTGTAACTGTTTCCAATAAGAACCATATATCTCTTCATAACCCGTCCAACCGTGGTGCTCCTTTCCGTATTTAGGTTTTATGTTTTCATACTTTCCGCACCCGCAAGAGGTTTTGCATCCATTTTTTAGTTTAGACACATATGCAATAGTTTTATTTCCACAATCGCATATACATGTCCATCTCCAAGTTCTATTTTTCTTGTCGAACGGGGTCGTAACTAGAAGTTTACCAAATCTTTTACCGGATATATCTTCTCTATGTATTTTATTGTTCATAATAGATATAAATATATCATGACAGTGGCAAAACATCAATTATGATCACCGATTGTCACATTAAAAATATCTATTAACCGTATTTCTCATTATACTGGCTAACTGTGGACTCATATTGAACCTTTTTTCGTTTACATCAATAGACTGTCTAATGTTGCCGTCTTTGACGCGAGCCGTCGAAGCCAACCAATCACATAACATTTCCGTAATGTCCATCAAATCCATATCGTCCACTCCATTTTTATGGTGTTGAGGGTGATGCCGGTTTTTGGCATAGTGATTATCAGTAGCGGGTTTTACTTTTTCAAGTAAAGCAGCATACTCAGGCGAACCATACTTGGTTTTAGCGAGTTCGGGTGTAAACTCACCAAAGATTTCTGCTTCTGGACTTTCGAGTTTAGATTGGTCGTGATTTCGCGCACGATTGTCCAGTTCTTCAATCATTAAATAAAGATAAGAGCGCACACTCTGTATATGCTTAATCGTCTCCATCTTGCCTAGAATTGTTTTATCGTTGTCCATATAGGTTATACAGCAGTGTTAATTACGCTTTTGTCAAGGTTGAGCAATATCAACCACTTCCATAGTATTTACATCAGCGAGCTTGGCCCAAAAACGACCTTTGATAAGGGTGTTGGCATATTCAAATGAAGAAGTAAATGTAACACTGTCATAGTTTCTGGCATGGCCGCGAATATAAACGCGAGATACTTTTAATTTGGTGCCGGGAGGCAGAACAAAATCACAGTCGAATACATGGGTACTTCCATAACTAACGGGATTAAGAATTTCAGGCGGAATAATCCCGTGTTTTTTCAGTCTTTCAATCCACACACCGTTGCGATATTCTTGATATAACTTGAACTTCCACGGTGCTGCCAATTCAAGCTCTGTTCCTACTGTTGGAATATAAATTTTCACAGTATTATGAAGAAGTTTCCCAACTTGACATAATAAATTCAAGTTCAAGTTCGCCATCATAATATTTTGTGGCACGGAAACCTCCGGTGGAAATGTAATATCTAAAACTATTCTTTGATACGGTCTTTTGTGATACCTCCTTCAAAAGTCTTCGCGCAGACTCGCGAATTTCTGATTGGGTTGGAATACCGTCCGGTTCAGACGCAGAGCACCATGTCCAGTTAGTTGCACGCATAGCCGTTTCAACTCTGTTGAAGTTGAAATTGTCCATGATATAATCGATTTTTTCTTGTGTAGTTTTCATAAAATTCAATCGTAAAATCCATCGTCTTCCAGTTCTTTGGATGTTTTTCTTTGATAGTATGCCCCAAGAATTATAACTAAAATGAAGCCGAGGCAAATGATACCGATGACTGCGAGTATAATTTTCATTTCAATTTGACGCGATATATATTTTTTCGTACAGAGATTTGATTGCCTAGAGCACTAGCACAACAAAACTGTTGGCCTTTGTCAAGCTTCATACCGTTAATGCTAAACGGTTTTAATACTCTATCACCGTTCCAATATGTGCGCTCGGTTTTAATATATCCCAACTTTTCAAGATTATTTCGCAGTTTAGTAAACTCTGGATGATCTGTTGAACCTTGTATTTTTCCCTCCATAGTGAAGCCGTCAGATAAAATTATAGAAGAATCTACCGTGTATGGTACACTGGTTAGATATTCTTTTTTAATTCTGAATGACTTCATGACAATTTTCTGATAAGGTCTTCCACATAATCATCTTCGACTCTACACTCAACCCCATCACGCAGCTTAACATACCATAGGTTAGACTCACCGAAAGTGCGCTGATACACGACTCTAACAATATAATATGGATTGATATAGCTATTATCGCCAATTTTGACCAGTTTTACATTCATGATACTATAGGTTTCTTGTTAAGAATGTCATTCGCGGAGAGCACAATCGCTTCCCCCACAAGCTTTGCAAAATCCGGGGTGAACATCATTCTTTGTGTGATTTTACCAGCTTCGTCTCTTATTCTGATTTCAACACAGCGGAGCCCGTCACGGTCCGGGCCAATATCAACATGCCAAGCGTCGCCGTCATTCGGCCAAACTTCATAAACTACTTCGATTTCAGGTTTCATTTTCATAGTGTAAGATTTTTTGCTGCTTGCCAAGGACATTCCCAACGGATGCTTTTCACTGTCAATATTTTTTATCCATTCTCTCACAAGTTCTATATTTCAAACTATCGCCGAGACCAATCAATATAATTTTCAAGTATTTAAGCCGATTTTAGGACTCTCTTTACTTCAGTTGTGTGCATTTCTAAAGAATTGAGATGCCCATTACCGTCCAAGAATTCGTCGGAAATCTCCAAATACTTCTTCAACAAATTCTTTAGATTTGTATTTTCGGCACGAAGGTTTTCAGTTTCGATTTGTTCGATATTTGTCATATTAATTTTTTACTTTTACAAATTGACTCCAAAAATAGATGCTTTCGGCAAATTGTTCTGCTGTGTATGGTGCGAACGTGCCTCCGGCCTTTTGAAGAAAATTGCGAGCCATTGTCAGTGGTGACATAGGTTCATTTTCCCAAGGACCAGCAAGAATGGCAACAATTTCCCAATCATAATCGCCACTTCTCTCACCATCATTTTCAAGCAATGCTTCGGCGGAGTATAACACTACCTTGGCATACTTCACAGGCAATGTTTTACCTTTACCATGTACTTCAATATACGCATCTTCATGCGTCTGGCGTTTTACAGTCTTGGCACGAAGATATTTTGCATCTTCAACTTTTGCCCACGGACAGCCAAACAGCTTGCTCAAGTCCTTTTCAAGAATTGGCACAATCACAACTTTCTTTGTGTCTGTTCGACCAGTACCGGGAACTCGTTTATTCCAATGTTTGCGCACAAGGTCCAGCAATTTCTTGGGATTACCCTTGAAGTAGCTATGATGCGCCTTGTTATTGCGCTTTAATGCAAAATTTGACCAACCAATTTTCATTTTAAGTTTAAAGGAAGAGAAACCAAACAATAGCGTTTTTCCGCGTAATATTTAAGATAATTTTTGTGATTTTCATCAAGTAAGTCTGGTCGATGCCAATGCTTTTGTAGCGTAGACCAATCCGGTTTACTGTCTATGAATTCTATGGACAACACAATACATCCTTCGGGCCATTTTGAGGCTATTTTAGAAGATACCCATTTGAGTTTGTGTGGTTTTGGTAATTTCATAACGGATTGCGTTTGAGATGAAATTTTGACCATATTTTAATCATTCCAGCGAACGAATAGACCAGTAAGAATACAACCATCACGGATTTCTTGATCCGTCTTACGCAGACTCATTGGTTTGTTGTTCAAATATTCTAAATACTTGGCACGATGTTCTGGTTTGAGGTTCTTCTCAACGCTTAACGCCCAATCAATATCTTTTTGTGGAGTTTTCATTCTGGACAAACTACCGCACAACGGTTCTTTTTCTTGAACGTTTGGTATTCTTCTTCCTCTAGACAACAATCATCGGCACTCCATCCGTCGTGATAAACTATCAGTGCTCCGCCTTGCTTGGAGAAGAACGAGTCGCCGTCGATACTCGCGTTGAAATAACCATTCCCTTCGGAATCAATCTGACCGACAACTTCCGCTTCCGGGTCAAGTTTTTGTAGTTCTTTGATGAAATCTTTTACTTTCATATGTTAATTGTATACGTTTGGCAAACCAATTTCACTGCGACGAACACGCTGCTTACGTCCTTTTAAATGATACGACGCTGTACCAACAAAGGGGCTATCATATCGCTTACTGATTGTAACCTCACGGCCAATCAGTTTACATACACAACCATCATTGTCTCCATGATCGCGTGCTTCACATTGAACAATTTTGAAACGCTTACCGATGATATCTTTATCAGCGTCGAGTGGATTGACTGTTATTGTGCTCATTTGATGTTCATACAATGGATTATAATAACAAAATAGTCAATGTTTTTTCTCACTTTTTTCTCACTTTTACATAACTGCTTTATATTTATTGATATATGGGAAGAAAGAAAAAATACAAAACATTAGAAGAAAAACTGGTCGCTGACCGTGAAAAGGCTATGCGTTATTACTTCAATAATCAAGAGGTTATAAAGAAAAAGAACTTGAGGAGGTATCATGAAAACAAAAAATTGTCCGATATGTAAAATTGATCATCCGCTGGACATGTTTAGTAAAAACAAAGCCAGAAAAGATGGATTGAATTATCATTGTAAATCATGCGAAAAGAATAAAATGAAGAAATGGTTGGAAAATAACCGAGACCATTGTAAAGAAAAATCGGCTTTATGGTATGAGGAAAACAAGGATAGAGCAACGAAGTATCGTATAGAAAATAAAGAAAAAATAACCAAGCGGATGGCGGAATGGAGAAAGAGCAAAAAAGAGCATATCAAACAATACAAGGCCAAATACAACAAGGAAGTCCAATCCAAGGATATAAATTATAGATTGGTTCACAACTTGAGAACGCGATTACAACAATCAATAAAAGGTAATAAAAAATGGGCAAGAACTATGGAACTGGTAGGATGTGATGTTCCCACCTTGAAAGCCTATCTTGAGTCAAAGTTCACCCAAGGAATGTCTTGGGAAAACTATGGCAGAAAAGGATGGCACATAGACCATATCATACCTTGTGACGCATTTGATATGACAATAAAAGAAAATCAAATCAAATGCTTCCATTACACAAACCTTCAACCTTTGTGGTGGATAGATAACTGCCGCAAGGGTAATAGAGTAGTTTATTCGTAATTCCGAATTGCCACAATCACCCCAAATCGTGGCTTGCCGTCAGGGGTCATGTTCTGATAGCGAATGGTTGCCATCTCACCGATATACTTTTTTCTGTTCTTGAACAGGTCAATATAAAATTCCTCATTTCCGCGAGCGTTCGCTTCAAATTCAACCCCCTTCGACGTAACTAATCGAGCCCGACCAAACATGCCCGACCTATTTCCCTTACCTTCCGTGATGTCCAGAATTTTGAATTCTTCATCAACAAATTCTTTGCGTTTGAGCAAAAATTTGCTGCGTTTATTTTCATAAACACCATCCACACGAATCATTTGCCCTTCTTGTCCGTCCGCAAGATACTCGGAATATTTGGAATCAAGTTCTTCTTTATTGTTCGCTACATCCGTCGAGACCAAGACAATAGATTTGTGTTTGGGTAGTAATTTCTTCAAATCGGAAAAACGGCCAGAAAACACTTTCTCGCTGCTCGGTAAGTCGTAAATCCAATACTGCAAAGACGCCTCACTTTTTGCGAGGTCTTCCGCAGTCGGTTTGGTTTGTTTAGCCAAACTGATAATGCTGTTGAAGTCGTTTTTGTATTTGTCGCAAAACAGCTCGCCGTCAAAAATCAACGTGTCATCCTTATCGAAGAGGGGCTTCAGTGCTTCATAAATGTGTGGAGCCGAGACAATCTTCTTTCCAGTGCGACTCCACATTCCATCGGCGCGACAAATGCAACGCATACCATCGAGTTTAGGTTGTGTATAAACAGGATACGAAAAATCAACATCGCCATATTTCTTGGCAAGCATGGGCTCGACATAAGGCGTACACTCGTCAATCTTTTTAATATCAGTGGTGTATCCGGTCTTAGCCTTCTTGTCCCATTTGGCTTGAGCTTCGCTAAGTGCTTGCTCTTCGGCAGTTGTAGCATTGGCGCGGCCAACATTCTTAGGCTCGCACAATGTCCATTCACTCAAAACCTTTTTGCCATCGGTCTGACCTGATTCAACGCGGAACTTGTTACCGTCGATTTGAACGGTCCATTGTTGAACGGCACCGGTAGAGGTGCGAGAGAAAAGGGTAGGTAGAGTCTTCATGTTTTATTTGTTAGAAGGCTTCATCCAAAAAAGAGCGGCGTAACAAGAGAGGCGAGTGTTACCGGTGGCGCATATTTCATATTTTTCCAAATCAATTCTGTCATTGATGGAAACGATTTTCCGTTGTCCATCCGCCTTCGACTCAATGACCATAAACTTCTGTTGTGTATCCATGAGAGTGATAATGACGACTGTTTATAAAAAGTCAAGCAGACAGATTAAACGGCGGGTTGTATTTACAATCACCGTCCTTCGGATGGAATGATTCTGTGTTAAAATGCTTCGCATGTTCCTCGTTATAAGCAGCTTGGAACTCTGCATCACCATCTTTTGCAATATTGAACAAATTCTTATTCACCGCTTCGCCGCGAGACCAAACGCGATGGTCGTCGGAAAAATAATAATACCAGTCGTGATTGGAAAGGGCGATTTTGTATTCTGCGATATTCATTGAGATAATGATGTTACCAAATTATCAAAAGTCAAGACCAAATATATGGATTGTAGCAGCTAGTCTTATCTTGCATCATAGTCAAAGTTTCTGTATCAAAATCATTGGTGGGATACTTCGGCATGTATTTGCGCACAAGATTCTTGAATTCAAGATGAAACTTCTGAATTTGCTCATGGCGAGCATCGTAGTCAAGCTTTTTCTTTTTTTCAATAACTTTTGACACATCCACGATTTCATTAACCTTGATGATCTTTCCTCCTTTACCGAATTGCCAAAAAAACGGCAAAGTTACTGCATAGTGAATAACATCAGACAGCTTTCCCTTGGCCACGCAAAGGTGCGGACCACTGTGGGAACCCTCAAAATCGCAATCGGGGTCTTCACCGTAAATGTGCCACAACCCGTCCTCATCCAACTTGTGATATTTAAGTAAATCGGAATATGTATCGGTCTGTTGGAATTGACTTAATTTTAAATTAAATTTTGATTTCATTTTTTAGGTTTGTAAAGTTTTCCGACTGCATCCAACAAGTCGGGAAGATTGCGATAAAGTGTTCCAGCTAACGGCGTCTGAAGTTTATCGCGCGGGTTAAAAGTTTTATCGTAAACATGAAACACCGCTTCAACAAATTCGTCTTTGTATGAGCACAAAGAAACATACTGGTATTCATTATTGAAATTCCGATACAAATACACCAATCCAGACACCTTTGTTGCAAGGTCTTTCTCGATGTTTCCCGGCAAGAATCCAATCCCCAAAAGTCGTTCTGCCATTTCTGTTGTTTTCATGGGTACATGAGACACAATTTTCTACAAAAAGTCAAGGTTTTTCTTCCCACCAACGATGGTCACACTTGGAACAAATCGGATAACCTGTTACGGGGACTCGCTTTCTGTCATATTCTCTTTTGCCGCATTTCGGGCACTTATCAGGTACCATCAATATGACGAGAAAAGGTAAAAGAAGCGCGAATGTAACTAAAACTATGTTATTCATGAGATTTCTTCTGTAATATCGATACTATAAACACGACACGAAACTGAGTATGGTTCGCATTTATCTTCGTAAAACTTTAGAATTTTCTGCGTGGCTTCTTGTCTATCTTTGGCACGAACGATATGCAACTTTTTCAGTTCTTCGGTTCCATCCATCATATATCGACGGATTTCTATTGTGCAGTCGCAAAGGTAAAGTTTCATAAGTAGATAGTACTTCGAGCATCAACGAAATACTTGATTAATTCTCTAAAGCTTCAATCTTCTTATTAAGATCATCTCTCAATTTATTGCGGCGAATCTTCGATACAATTTCTGTAAAACAGAAGCCCAAAAATATAAGACCTGCTGCAAAGAATGATCCTTTTATATCATTGAACTTCGGAAGAAGACCCCAATAAAAGAAAAAGCAAACAGTCGACAATAGTAGATAACAAAATGAGCGAGTGTTCATAAATTATTCCGGTAAGTCTCCACGAATAGGAGCAAAGCCGGTGAAAATCCCGTGATTGTGAACGAGTTCGTCCCAACAACCCATTGTATCACGATACACAATCCGACGATTGGGATACAAGTTAAAAACTTCTGCAACAACGTTTTCGGCGTCATTTGTGACACTCTTACCGTCATCCAAGTCAACAAGATGCACGGCGCGCGGCGTAACTTTAACAATTTCGTAGCTCATACACTCGACTATGATCGAAGAATATACAAAGTCAACGGATTTGTGCGGTGATGTGAATTTCTTCGTGGTATCTAGTACCGCGATTTTTTTCGTTTGTAGCACTAACTTCACGCTTAACCCAAGTCAAGATTCTTTCTTCAAGGTCGTCCAAATCACCACGAGCCTCAGAGCCATATCCATCCGGATATTCCACGATCAAGTTTACATTAAGTTCTCTAACATTTTTCATATTTTTTAAATTCCAACCATTTGTTCAATCCATTCTTCCTTGGTAAGAAATCCAAAACTAAACGGGCGGTAGTTTTGCTGATAATTTTTACATTGCTCGATTGTTGCAATTTGTACCTCGATGGGATAGTTGGTTTTGTTCAATTCAATGTTTCCACTTTCCCAGCAACCAAAGTCGCCATTGGGAAAAACCGCGTGGCAATTCAGTGTAAGTTCTTTGACATGAGCAATAAACACGTTATACCCCACCGGTTTGACCCACCGGTTGGGGTCTTTTGCTGCATCTGGGCGTCGATATCCCATAGCTTTAAGTGCCGCAGCAAAGTCCGTGTAATTATGACTTGGTTCAATTTTCATGAACTTATAGAAGATACTTTTTATGAAAAAGTCAAGAAACTTTTCCTATGCTACCAAATTTGTGTATTTCAACTCGGTCCCTGATCTGTACCGGAACACATCGGATTCCATTCTTGGCCGCACCCAAAGTATAATAAATTTTCTTAGGTGGACGCCAGCCATATAACTGTTGTCCACCGTAGTTCTTCCAGTATTGTTTAAATGAGTCCGGTGTTAGAATGTTGCCATCTAACATCAGAACATAAAGGTCTTTGTAAATCTTCACTGTGGAACCAGTTTATATGTTTTACCATCGATAACAATTGTTTTGTGTTCTTCGGCAGAAGCGTTTGAATTGTTTGAATTTTTGTTTGCTTTGTAATACTTTCGCACGATTTCAAGTTGTTCTTTGTTTAGCTTTTCGCCTTTTTCATATGCTTTCACACAGCTGTTCGCACGGATATTTTGAAAAGAGGAAATAGCCAATCCAGCCAAAATCCCGACTATTGCAAAAACAATTAATATTTCTAGCAACGCAAACGCTTTGTTCTTTTTCATAGAGCATTATAGAAGTTAATGGGTTGTTGTTTGATGCGAGTAAGAACCATCGTATCACCGTCATCATTGACAAAGATATAAGTCTGATTCTGCGGGTCAATTTTCTTGATGTGCACGGTTTTGAACTGAACTTCTTTGTCCTCCAAGGAATCATCACCGTCTGTGCCGTTTGATGGAACCATATATCCAACCGCAATGTTATTTTGAAGAGGATTACCACGCCATTCAGTAGTATACAGATGTTGCTCTTCAACGGGCACACCCTTCACAGACAATTTGACAGAGAACTTCGTATCGCTGCCAGAATCAAATTCAGGTTTTACATTAAGCATCTTCAAAACCGACTCGGGGGATTCATTGTAACGGTTCATTTCTTCAACCATCGCTTTGAGCATATCAAAATTGAACTCGCTGAACAAGCCGCCGATGTTGCAAATTCGCTCAATATACTTCTTATCATTGAGATTATCTTCGCAATACTCCGTCACAAAGGCGCGGTCTAGACCTTTGAAGTCAAGCATATAATAAATGCGGCCCGGTCGATTGCGCATATGAGCGTCAACACGCCACTTGTCGTTGCAAGTCAAGATAAACAATTTCTTGCTGGGAAACACACCATCAAGTAAAGTAAGAATCTTTTGCTGATCCTCTGGATCATAAACCTTTTCAAATTCGTCAAACAACACGATGGTTGGTTGCTGAATGTTTTGCATGAATGCATTGAAATTGTCGCCGCACCACGGAGCGTTAATAACAATAGTGGGTAGACCTTCCTTTACTCCCTTCATGCAAACAAGCTTTGCAAGCAGACTCTTGCCACTACCCTTCTCACCAGTAAGCATTACACCGGTAGAAGCGGAGCGGTCCATGAAGGTATCAAAAATGCGCTCGCACTTTGAGGCATGGTCGCCATATTGCTTACCCTTGAAGGTGAACTTGGCAATCTCTTCAAGATAAAACTCACCGTTGCGGGGGTCTTCCTTGATAACATAGTTACCAGCGGGCAGTTTTTCATGAAGGTCCAGAGCTTCTTTGCTTGTGACTTTAAACGTGTTACCAGATTTGAGAAAATAGCTCATATTGACGTTCATAGTGCAAAAAAATTAACAGATGTCAAGAGATTACGGAAAAAGCTACCACCGATATCAAATCTTCTTATAGATTGACGAATTTAAAAAATGATATAATGTGGAATATTATGGAAAAGTTAATGTCAAATTACCTAACCGGGAGCTATATAACAAAAGACTATCTGGCCGATTTACACAAACACACATATTTGGACACTGGTTTAATTTCCAATGTTTATAATTCGGGTACCTCACTTTCGTCGCGGCAAATCGATGATCTTTTCAAAAGCCAGCTCAAAGATTATGTGGATGAATATATAGCGAAGCAATTGCAGACCTCGCCCTTTGGAGCAAGTACGTCTAGCACGGCTATTCAAACAGCACAAACAACTTCACAAGTTTCTCTGCTTCAAAAGTATCCAATCACCAACCATGCATACAAACTTGTAACAAAGTTTGACGAGTTGCCCGATGAATTGTATGAATTATATCAGAACCAGACCGGGGTTTTTACTCATCTATGCAACGTACCATTCTCAACTCAGGATGTGTTCGTGGCTAAACTTGAACAAACCAGATTTAAACAAGAAGACATTACGGAAAAGATGGCCAAGATTGGTGTGGGTTATGGTAACACATGCGATCCTTGGTTTCGCAATATCAGTCTCAATCGAGATAAGTTTAAAATGCAGGCCGATGATAAGGAAGAATTGGCATGGCTGGGACAGCACCAGTATCAATTAAAGATATTGGCCAACAGCGAAGAACTAATTATGTTTTGGGGAATTAAATCAACTATAAAAGCCAAGATCATCTATTTGCTTTTATATACTATATTCGAGATGGGATATATATCAAAAAATAGAAAAACAAACCATCTTACAATGATAGCACCATATAATTGCAGTGTAGCCCCAAACTACGACTGTTTTTAAACCATTTCTACGGAGATATAATGGTTCTGACTGAATTCTAGAGTAACACCGTCGATTTTGATGCTATGCCCTTGTATGTTAACGTATTGGGCATTTACATGAAATACCACCTCGGGAGTGTGCTTCCCCTCATAGTATATTTTAATAATAAATCTGCGCTGAAACATATTCACTTATTATATGTATCAGCGCAGTCTTATTTTAAGATAGGCTATTCATGGGGGATTCCATTATAAAATATTGATCTAGGTCGCGCAAATTAACGCCCGTATTCAGGTCATATATTTGAACGTCGCCATCTTCAATCACCATATAATGGTTGCCACCAGTATCTAAACAATAGCTTGTACTAAGAACCTTTTGTTGAACCGGTTGTATGCCACGCTGTTTATCCAGTTCACGGACTATGTTATCTTTCCAATAATATTCTATGATATCTTTTTTTGTATATCCGCCGCCATATTTTTGGATCATTATTCTAGGGACTCGGTTCATGCTATGACCCACAACTTGATTTACTCCGCTAATAGGAGACAGGTTGCGCCAGTCCACCCAGTTGATTCCGCCGTGTCTGGCAAAGCCACCACGATCCCAACCAGCGGCAAACAGTTGATGTGCCGCACCCTTGTAAGCAGCTTTAAAAGCTTCCTCGGACATTTTGGTTAAAACGTGCTCAACATATTCCAGCTTGCTACTGAATGTGTCGCTAAAGAATTCTTTATATTGCTTCCAAATCTCGTTGGTGAGTCCAGCGTGACTAAACAGATGGTTCTGTTCAACATGAAATAACTTGAACTTCATCTTGTACTTCGGTTCAAGTGTCCCATTGATAGCAGCGTTCTTGTTCTGGGAAAAGCCAGAACATCTAAAATGAATATTATTCTGCCACAGATATGAGCTATCGTGATTGCCAATAAGTGCAACAATCTTGTCATTGGGCACAACATAGTCGCGCAGCCATTTCGCCGTATTCACGGCCTCATCAACAGTATCATTATATGAGTCGAAATAGTCGCCGAGCAGAACCACTTTATCATGTGGCACATTCTCAATGATGGATTGTGCCCTGATAAACCGGTTATGAATGTCGCTCAATACAAGTACTCTCATCCAGTTATGGAATACTAATGTGTCTATTATGTCAAGCCACACTTGCGCTTATTCTGCAAATACTTGCTATCAAGGAACTTTTGTAGTTCCTCGCTACCCTTTCTATGATTGCAACTATTGCAGCATACCACAAAATTGGCTTTATCAGAAGCATGACCACCTAAACTTTTTGCAACTAGGTGATCTACAGTGGCTTGTTCATGCCTTTTCTTTGATTTAAACTTTAAATCACTTCGATTGCAATAAAAGCAAATCAATTTTCCATGCTTTTCTAATTGTTCCTTTAGAAAAGCTTTACGAGCTTTAATCCAGTCCCGCCGTTCGAGACTGGAATATACCATATTAAGCAGCACCAAGTTAGCATAACTTGATACATGAACAGTATCCGGTTTATGTACCGAATGTCTCATCTTCCTCGCCGTTATCTTTCTGGTCACAAAGAAGCTGACGCCGCTTTATTGGCGTAACATCTCCATTGTCATTTAATTCATGCGACTTCGGCATATTAGATTTTGCTGCCGGACTTGTCCATATAACATTTACCGCATCCATATTCTTATCTGGCATATAAGTTATGCGCAATCCATTGTGAGCGAACATATTAACAACATCCTCGAACTTCATGCTCTTCCACTCTTCAACTTTATCTGTGCCGCCGGCTTGAAGCACAGCATTGCGCATCATCAAATAAAAGTCATCACGACAAATTTGGGTTTTAATTTGGTCATTCATGTTTGTAATATTTCGGTAGGGTAAAACTGAGCTGGAGGTTTGTCAATGAAAATGTCATAATAAAAAATAAAGTCCATCGTTCGGTATCATTCATATTAGTCAACATAAATGCGTGACTGAAACAAATCATTGCCGTTATTGAACAAAGCACCCTTAACCAATTTAATTTGCTCATGTCCAGAAATAGTCTCTATTAATTACGATCCATGTCAAATATTTTGTGTCTTCTTTGTTGATAAGAAGTTCTAGCCGATTTGTTTCAGCATAGTCAATTTCATACTTACCCGTTCTTGTATCTTCGTCTGGATAAGAAGCATCCAATTCTTTTTCAAGTTGCGGTCGGCGGTTTTTGATATAATCGTAACAATCTTTTAATTCTTCATGAAATTTTGCCGGACCGTCCCCGGAAGCAGCCCAGTTAGTCAAATGATTCGCGTCTTCGACTTCAACAAAATGCTTAACCATTGCGAAGTTAATTAGTGGAATCAGAGTTGTTTTGTCGTTCCATTCACTTGGAATTTGCTTTGTGAGCCATTTCTGACGAGGATTTAAAAAATAGCGAAGCTTGTCATATTTCACTTTAAACTTGATTTTTAAATCAAAACAAGTCTCTCTGAGCCAATGTTGAATAGGGAACTCTTTCTTTATAAATTCATCAAGAGCTTTTCTATCTTTACTATACCCGAACAATGCTCGGTCACTAAAGATGTGCGGGTGCATATAAAAAATACCCCAAACCGTGCGATCACGACGGGACATTGAAGTATATTCCTCAACTGTCTTTACAGACTTATAACGATTGAATGGATTGAAATCATACAACCAATCCTTGAATTTATCCCAAACCGTTGGTTTATATTCACCGACCCCGGTCATGTTAATAGCTTTGTTATGCTTTTGAAACAATTCGATAGATTCTTTGTCCATATTATAAAATTGGTCTAAAATTTTTCAACTCTTCATATCCCGGCCAATGGCCAGCAAGCTTTGCTTCGGCAACTGCTCTGTCCTCTGATTCATACATCCAGTGCTCTACCAACTCGTTGAATAGCTTCTTGCCGTCCTCGTTGAGTTGCGCATTGACATGCTCAATCAAAGGAGACCAGTGCTGGCAAAAATCACACCCGCATTTGATTTGCGTCTCATCCGTCCATCGCGGGGCTTTATCACCCAGCAATGGACGAATGGGACGAAGAGGCTTAGAAGCATCACCGTTCATAGTGTATTTACTTTGTAAGGATTGATGAACTTGATATCTGGATACTGTTTTGTAATCTCGTTATAATCATAACGACCGGATAAGTGTGCAGCATACATGTTTTTGACGCCATTATCTTTACACACCTTACGAGCTTCATCGATAGTAAAGTGTGTAATGTCATCTCGATCTGCATCATTTACGAAAGTGCAGTCCATGATAACATCTTTACAACCGGTGATCTGGTCACAGTCATCAATGCGATAAGCATCAAGGCAGTATGCGAACAAGTTTGCACGATACTGTTCTTGATATTTGGCCGCAAATTCGGCGCGAGTAACACCGGACTTGAACAATGCAGGAACATCAATATCTTTATATTCTGCCTTCAAGCGGGTACGATTTTCATAAATCACATAGCCAAGTGTGGACTTGTTCTTTTGGTGACTCATGTTGAACGCACGCACAACCTGTTTGTTGTCAAGAACAAGCTCAAAGCCAGCAGAAATAGGAACAAAATCGAGCTTATAACGAAGATAATTTCCATTTCTTGCATTTACAAATGAAATCATGTCATTTATATTATTATCTTCTGGATAATAAATAGTGAGCGACTTGTTACAGTCCATCGTGTCTACATTGCGGCTAATTCCTCGCCCCGAATTGCGGCATCCAATAACAGATGGCAGACCAAGTACATGGTCACCATGTAAATGCCCCAAAAATATGTACTCGATCCCCGCAAGATGATTACCAATATTTGTGGCACATCCCTCTCCACAATCAAAGAGAATATTGTATTGTGGCACATGGCACCAAGAACTATATAGTGCTTTGCTGAAAATTGAGAATTTAGTCATGATTTGACAATGGTGAACATTTTTTATCAAAAGTCAAGAAATATTGACTGTTTTGAATGTGGTCTATATATTTATGGTATATGACACTGATCAAAAAAACTACTGGATTTTCGGTTGACCCCATTCAATTCTATTCCGCAAATACCCCCGAGGCGGCGTATGTTCTGGGGTTGCTTTGGGCGGATGGATACATATTACACAAAAGTAAAAATGGGAGGTTGCGAAACAGAGTTAGCATTGCCAACCAGATAGAAGATTTTGATATATTTATAAAAACTCTGAATAAGGTGGGTAAATGGAATGTGACATATAGGCAACAGAAAAATAGAAAAGAACAAGGGACTGCGGAAATAAGCAATCGTCCATTGGTTGAATTTCTAATGAAGAATGACTATACATCAAAATCCACCGCAAGTGCGTGCAAAATATTATCCACAATCCCAGAGCATCTAAAGCATTATTGGTTCCGAGGTCTAT
>JACCDO010346660.1_pt1 | contig 16370 bp, 12 predicted proteins | sample 7446101 | NCBI WGS metagenome assembly JACCDO01 (sample SAMN15323440, study PRJNA562643) | freshwater metagenome | isolation source: river surface water | place: USA:Blue River Watershed | collected 2017-08-16 | reverse complement strand
CCTGTTGCACCTGTAGCACCAAAGTTACCGGTAGCACCTGTAGCACCTAACGGACCGGTAGCACCTGTAGTACCGATGTCTCCTAATGGTCCCTGTAATCCTGTTGCACCTGTAGCACCAAAGTTACCGGTAGCACCTGTGCCTCCAATCGGTCCAGTAGCACCTTGACTACCTGTTGCACCAGTTGCACCCGTAGCACCGCTACCAGTCGCACCCGTAGCACCTGCACCACCGAACGGTGCACCTGTGCTCCAGTTTCCAAAACCGTTAAGTTTTACAAATAGTGTACCAGTTCCTAATTCTAAAAATGTAAATCCATATGGGCGATCATCGTACTGACTTCTTTCGTCAAAGGGTGTTGGATAATAACCTACAGCGTCAATAACAAATGGCTGACCAATTTCGCCAGTAGCACCAGTTGAACCGAGATCTCCTTGCGGACCAGTTGCACCCTGAATACCGGTAGCACCTGTTCCACCTGCTTGTGCAGCAGTTCCGGGAATCCCTTGTGGTCCTGTTGCACCTTGAATACCGGTAGCACCTGTTGCACCAGTTCCGCCTTGTCCCGGTATACCTTGTGGGCCTGTTGCACCAGTTCCGCCCTGTGCTGCGGCAATACCTGGTATACCTTGTGGGCCGGTCGCACCTTGAATACCAGTAGCACCTGGCTCACCTGTAGCACCGGTCGCTCCAAATCCTGTAGCACCTGTAGAACCAATATCTCCTTGAAGTCCTTGAGGACCTGCTTGTCCTGTAGCACCTGTGCCGCCCTGACCTGCAAAAACCCCTGGAATACCTTGAGGACCAGTTGCACCAGTAGACCCGTAAAAACCTGGATCACCTTTTGGACCAGTACTACCAGTAGCACCGTCATAACCAGTAGATCCGGTAGATCCGCTGCCTGTAGCACCTCTTAAACCTATCGGACCAGTAGCACCTGTAGAACCAACTGCTGTTTCTCTGCTGAAGAAAGTACCTAAATCACCTACGGAAATAGAAAAAGTTGCCCGAGTTGACGAATCGCCTACTGGGATGAGTATAGAATTAGTTAAAGTACTTAATGGTGGTAAATTGCTAATGGTGCTCATCTTATTCTACAAGTAATGGGTTTCCGTCTGAATCTGTAATAATTACACCGTCTGGACCTGCCAAGACGTTTAATGGTTGTACATCATCTATGTTCTTAATTGGGAACTTGAGATATTTATCGCCACTATAATCAAAGGTTTGATCAATGATCAATCTATCAACTTCAAAGTCTATTAATTTAAAATCAAAGCCGCTTAGTTCAATTTTACGCTTTATTGCATAGCCTTCGCCTGGCTTAGCGTAACATACAGGCATAGCTTTAATAAAACCTAAAGGTGCACCAGTGGATTGTTGTATGGTTCTCATAAACCTAGGTCTGAGGTATTCGTCAACTTTAATAGTTCTTCCGTAAATAGGAATACTTTCTAAACTGTTCTGCCAGTTGTCTACACTATTGCTGTAAAGATTTACCAATCCCTGATTAATTAAAAAACTAATACTGTCTGGACTTTTTCCCATCATGTTCAATTGACTATCTATAATATCAACATATACTAAGTCGTAAACATGATTTCCTTTGTCGTCTTCTGCTGGCAACGTTTTAATGTCTCCAAAATAGAATCTTTTATTATAAAAATAATTTTGTAAACCAATCACGTATTCTGCAAGATTTAATCTTTCGATTCCGTACTCAATGACCATCTTAATATCTTTTTGCAATCCAAAAGCAGGGTCATTGGGTCTGTATAAAACAGTTGGATTAAAAATTTCTCTATTATTAATAAAGTCTCTATAATTTTTACGTCTATGTCTTGGCATAAACGGTCTTACATAAACACTACTAAACGGAGTAGGATCGTTATCGCCTATCCTGATTGTAAATTCTCTATCAATAGTAGCAAGTCTATAAGCATTAGTTGCTTCAACTGTAAATGTATAAGACCTATCGAATGTAGTATCCCCTTCGTCTACAGTAAATTCTGTAGGTTGATAGTAGTCTATCTCAGTAGTCCCACCGTAAGGAATTTTACCAACAATACTTCCGTCATTTTTAAATTCTAAACCGTTTGGTAATTCGCCATCTACAAGAGTATATTGTATTCCTAGGTCTGGGAAATTTTCGTGTTGTGCTACGATAGACAACTCGCTTTGATATCCTTGTGCAATTACACCTACAGTTGATGTAGTTATCCATTCTAAATCTGTATTAACACTACCTTGTAATCTCAATTGGAATACACGATCGCTTTTACTTTGATCTCCAGTTTTAGGATCAGTCTTTATCATCCTAATGGTAAACTTATAATCCTCGCTGTAAGCAGGAATATAAGGCACTTGACCATAAAGATCTCCACTGGTTTCATTTAATTTTAATCCAGGTGGTTTTTGACTTTCACTTCCTATGAATAATATAGTATTGTCTGGTATATCATCTAATAGCGTAGCATTATAAATGATATTATTACCAACAATCTCGGGGCTGTGTTGAATACCTAACAAACAAGTCGAAGTAGTTCCAGTTACATAACTGATTGTGTAAGTTGTAGTATATATAGCGTCGGGAACATATGTATCTATTCTAAGTTTCTGTCCTACCTGAGGTAAACTTGTTAGATTTTTTAAATGTATTGTACTTGTACCTGCACGATTATATTTGGGTAAGAAGTCTGCACTTTCCCATGTTGTGCCGTTCCATACATAACTTACAGTTTCGTCGATTACATTATATAGGTCACCGATAGTATTAACTAACGGCAAGTCACCGAATGTGTCTACAACACCTCTGACTGTTACAGGCAATCCGCTAGGGCCTGTATTATATTGTGTATCGGCAATTGCTTTTATTTCTGGATTTACACTGATATTATCCCATACCCAATTCACTGCACCTAATTCCGGATGCGGATCGTATGTTTTAATTCTTACAATTTGATAATTGGCAGCACGTCTAATACCTAAATTTGCAGGGCTAAGCCATGCAGGTGCATAAAGATAACTGTCTCCTGCTTGGAAACAACGTGCATCAGCAGAAATGTATCCAGTATCGGCTCTTAAACTGTTAACGTCGACTACCTGTAGTTTAAAAAGTTTTTTAGTACTGTTAAATCCGTCAGTAGCAGTTACATAGAACTGATATATTTTTTTAATATACTTAGGACGATTTGTTTGATTTTCGAGAATTACAGCACTATCATACGGATATCTATCATACTTTTCTGTATCATACCCATTACCAGTTACACCGATTGGTTCTTCCTGTACAGTAATCTCATCAATTATACCAGTGATTCTGCCATCTTCAGTAAGGGTTAATCCTTTTGGAAGTTGTCCATCTCCATCTGCAATATAATATCTTAATTTCATGTTCTCAAATAGAACATTAGGTAATGCATAAAGTTGATAATCAACAATATGTTCATTAACTGCAAAACATTCGCCACTAGTTCCTACAGGAAGGAATCCAGTGGGCGTTACCCAAACAGGTGCTTGATTACTTGTAATGTCAACTGTAAATGATCTGTCTGATACACCTAAACTATTTTTTGCACGAATTACAAATTGACTTCTTAGAGTATCAGGCACACTCATAGGATTGCCAATAATGAATCCTGTAGTTGTGGTATTTGTACCGGTAGTTTCTAACTGCAACACCATACCGTTTGGTAGCTTGCCAGATATAATACTAAATGTTGTTCCGGTACCTTGAACAGAAAAAGGTATATTAACAGCAGTTCTTTCTGTTAATGTACCTAAAAATCCTGAATTAGTAATCCATACTGGTGCGGTCATATTATAGCCTAAACAAACTTACTTTAGCACGCCAAGCAATATCATTTGTTGCAGTTGATCCTGAAACATTGTATGCCTGAACTCTTATTTGGTTATCATATATTGAAGTATCTACTAGATCCCATTTAGCATTTTCAGTAGTTCCGTCTTGTTTAAGACTTACTATTCCTAAACCTAAAATATGGCTAGTTGTACTGTTCCAAGTAACAATGTAACTACTGCCTGCATCTTGTGTTAACGTAGTTTGATTTTCAGCTAATATATCAATGCTTGCACCTCTATACACTCTTCTATCAAATTCAAATAATTGAACTGCGGTTGTTCCGTCACCGGGTAAGGTAAATGTTCCGCCAAATGATTTTATTTCAATAGCAGGGCTTTCTGTCAAGTCACTGATTACAACCGAAGTTGTACTAGCACTCTGCACTTGTGCAAAGTTTTGATTAATTTTATGGAAAGCTAGTCTAAGACTATCTCCATCTCCTTTGTTTGCACTTGTACCAGTATTAATATATTGAAAAGCCATTAAATTCTCCCTACTACAACTTCAATTATGCCTATAGTTTGTCCGCTGTAGTCTTGTAGTGCTTTACCAATAACAGATCCTAATGCTGGGTTCTTTTCCGCAGTAGCAACTCCCGGTGCACCGCTAGATACCAACATATCTCCTTTCTTGATATTTCCTACTACTTTACAAGGAACACGACCTTGTAATGCTACATAAACTCCGCCTTCTTGCTCGCTATTCATTTTGTATGCAGGATCTGTAGAAACAACACCTGCTATTCTTCGATCCATAAAATCGATAGCAGCAGTAATTTCTTTTTCTCCACCGAACACAACAACAGTACCTGGCTCGTAGTGTGCATCAGGTAAGTATTTTTCTGCTAAGTCAGCGTATCTAGCTTGATAGGCAGTACCGTACATTGTACCGAACAGGTTATCAGTTTGACCAATATCTCCAGTACCACTTGTACCGCTCTTTCTGATAGATCCTACAGTAATGCTGGTAGCAGTCATTCCTGTAAATGTTGCTATGGTACCGCCAATGTTTGCAGCAGTTATATCTGAAACATTAATGTTCCCTGCAGAGAATCCGCCGCTTCCGTTTCTAAATACGATTGTGCTATTAGCATTTGTACTAGTAGCATTGGAAGATACAGTAAATGTTTGATTCTCGCCGGAAGTACTGCCACTAATACCGTAACCACTTGTAGCACCTGATGCTACATAATCTCCAGCAGTATCTGTTCCTAGTGCAACACTGTTAGCACTTATAGTGGTAGCAATGTTGATGCTTCCAGATCCGTTAAAGCTAGCAGTACCAGTAACATCTCCGCTTAATTGGATATTAACTGATGCATTTAAACTTTCTGCAGATGTAGCAGTTCCCCAGAATTTGTTTCCATAGACGTTTACATAACGTTTTCCGTCTTCGCCGATATCGTATGTTAGGTTAGCACTTGGTTCTAATTTACGAGTAACTAACGTGCCTACCATTGTGTCGCCGCTGGTATTGACAAAGTTTGTATTAGCCCAACGTCTGTTCACGGCATCTTTGTCTCCTAGAGGATCCGCCATGTTAACAATGCGATTATCTCCCATCTTGATGGTGTCTAGCATTTCTAGAACACCACCGCGATCTAAGAAACCATTACCAATTGGGTTTACACCAGCTGTAGTATTATTTCTGTTAAGGCCTAATCTACTGTTGACATATGTTTGGATAGCACGTTCTGTTGGTACACTGTTATTGCTGTTGCCGCCCATAGTACCGTCAACGCTGAATACTTGAACCAATGTTTGTCCACGCTTAAAGCTGATACCGTCAACGTTAGTCAAACTAATCGGAGCACTGATACTTACTGTACCGCGACCTTGGTCAACGCTGAAGAACTTACCAACTTTGAAGTTACCGTCTTGGTCAGTAGTTGCATAGTAAACTCGGCCTTTGCCAACTTCTTGAACTTCTAAGCTACTGTCAGGAGGATTAAATGGAGGTCCGTACAGATCGTTAGGATACTTACTGTCAGCATAACCGCCAGTACCTACGTTCAACATATCGTGTCCTGTAACACGCATTGTCGAAATACGAACAGTAATTTCGCCGGCTTGGTTAGCTGTTATACCAGCCTTGAGAGGATAAGGTAAAATTTGATTTTGTAAAGTTGACCCGCCTGGGTAAGTCTCTACACTTACTTCACCCCAATCGTTGCCTGTCTGACTAGAGTTTTTGTAATTGGTAATTCTGTACAAATTACCTTCATGACCAAAAACATAACTGTAACCATTGGCCAATCCTTTGGCAATTCTTGCCTGCTCCTTGGCATCTAGATCAACTACTTTAATTTTGGTTGATCCAACAATACCAACTGGATATGAAGTTACAGTAGCTGAAGCTGAACCACCAGAAATAGTAATATTTCTTACACTGTTGCCTGCATAGCCTGCACCTTGATTAGTCAATACAACTTTGTAAATTTGACCAGAACTATTTGCAAGTCCGTATCCAGCAGCTTGAACACCGGAGAATGTAAGTCCAGTAGTATCAGTCCATGTCCACTCGCGATCGACTCTGATAGTAGTTTGAGATGCATTAACCCAGGTAACATATGTAGGAGCACCATTAGGATCTCCACCACCTGATGTTAAGGTTACTCTACTGCCAATCATAATAGTACCGCTTGCACCAGATATGTTAATTAAATCTGTATCAGTTACAGTACCGTTAACAGTAGCAGTTCCCGCACTACTTGGTGCAGGTATAGTTGCAGAGTATTGTGTTGTGGTAGATCCAAATCCTGCACCGCCACTTGTAATTGTTATATCGCCAAGTCCTTGACGATACAAACCATTACCTTCAGTATAAGGCGTTAGATTAATATAGTTATAGGGTGCATCACTTTCGGCAATTGCAGTATCACCACCCCTATCAGAATATTTTAATATTCTATATACTTCTATAGGATCTTCATTAAAAGTTAAAACAGTACTAGGTCTTGTTAATGTTGCAGCATTAACATCTAATAGTTCTTGATTATAATAAATTCTTAAAGTTGCAGGAGTATTATCTGGAACAGCAAATCTTAGACCTGCACCAGAACCGTCATCTAATGACAGTGCATAAATGTTACTATCGAATGTATCTTGTTGAGCACTCTTGACATTATAGGTTACAACAGTACCGCTATGGTTAATTTCAAGTTGACTCTGTGCAATTGGTTCGTAACTTACACCGTCAACATAAAGCAATGCATCTTCTGCACGATTGGTGTAGGTATTCAATGCATTAATTGTAACAATTTGGCTAGTTGTTCTTTTGTTTCTTACAGCAATAGGTACTTCAGTTGGATCGCTGCCTTCTGACTTAAGACCGTTCAGACCATAAGATGTAGATCCTGCAATACTACGACATTGAGCACCATTCAACGAATAGTAGGCACTATAGCAGTAGTAGGTAAACATAGAAACGTTTTCTACTAAACCGCCGTTGGTACAGAAAATACCATAACCTAGATCATTCATCTGTGTAAAGTCGTTAGCAAGCATCGACCTGTTACCAGCTGTAATTAATGTTATTTCACTAGGTAATGGATGATCTGTTGTTACAACAAAACCAGGTTGAACTAAAGATATGTAGGATAGGTTTGCACCAAAAGTTACAGATGGGTCAATAGTATATCCTGCACCTGGATTTGTAATAGTAATACCTGTAATCGAGCCACTACCATCGACGGATGCTACAGTAGCAGCAGCAGTAGTACCACCCGACGACGGGAAGTTAATCTGTGTGCCAGCTGCATAACCAACACCACCGTCAATAATCTCGTATCCTGTTATTGCACCTGCGTTAGATCTAGTCCATGTAATTCTCGCAGCACCAATTACTACACTAGGTGCCGACGGAGAATTATTTAAGAATGTGCCGTTATTATAGCCAGAACCTGGGAAAGAAACGCTAACGCTCTGTACTACACCAGTAGACAATATTACCGCCGTACCAGTTGCCTGTAGACCACCAGCTTGAGTAGGAGCACTAAATCTTACAGGAACTGTAAAGTTTGCACCAGTTTTAAATCCGGTTGCAATGTTTGAAGAACTTGTTATACTTTTTATACCACCAGGTCTTAGTGGGTTAAGATTTAAGCTACCTGTTCCGTTGAAAGGATTAAAGTTACTTACGAAACTAACTTCATAAGTTACTCCTCTGTGTACAAAGAAACAAGGGACTTGTGGTCTAATATATCCTTCGCCGGGAACAACGCTTGGTCTTCCAACACTACCTGTAGTTAATGCTGAATTAATTCTTATAGGATAACCAGTGTCGGTAGCAGTAGTTATACTACCAGTTTTGAATACAGTATTGCCGGAGAAACCGTCAATGAACATACCGCCGCTGAACACATGTCTGTTATAGCTCTTTGAGAAACTTGAAGCAGTTTGTGTATATGGAGACTTGGCAAGAATCTGTCCATCTGGATCGAGTACCTTCATGAAGCCGCCGTGACCTTGAGCACTGATATAACGATTAATGGTTGCGTCATTCATTAAGAAGACGTCCATTTGATCGTTGTACTTAGGAGGGTTAAACGCTGGGTCGTTGTTAACAATTCTAGAACATGCCTGTACTAAATCTGCTAGAACAACATCAGAACCACTACTTACAAGTGTTCCACCAACTGGATCAGTAAAGACTTGATCTTCTTCTGTTTGATAAACAGTTAGAGGCGGTTGATTTTTAATAATCCGTTGTCCGATAGTATTAACATAATTAATACCGGCAACTGTTTCTGCTCGTTGTGTATTTTTAACTACTGAAACGTTTCTATAGCTGTCGCCTGCGTTAATTGACCTATTATCTCCGCCGTTCCTAAGGTCGTAGACTAATGCATCTACAATGATACCAATGTCTCTAGAACATTTTTCTTCGTTGAATACGAACGATGGATATGTAGCGTTTAGGTAACCTATGACCTCCGCTCTAATAAAGTCACGATTTAGTTCTATAACATTGGCAGCGTTAGTATATCCACCGCTGTTTGTTTGAGTAGTTAGTGTATTAATTGGACGACTTGCGTCTCTCAAATAATGATAACCGTAACGGATTGGTTCATAAATGTGCCATGACAGATATGGAATAGTAGAGCCTACTGTATAATTGTAGGCAGTCTTTTCAAAGTTAATCTCGTTCTGTGCTAGAGAAACATCAAATGTATTACTGTTGATAGAACGAATCTCACCTTGTGCATTTACCCCGTCTGTAACTTTAAATATCTTTCCTACCCACGATTGACTAGCAATGCCTGTTGGAATTGTTACAGTAACAGTCTTTGTAACAGGGTCGTTATCAGTTGAACTTAGAATTACTCCGGATACAGGAGTAGCATAATCAGTTGCAGTATTCAGCTGAGTTGTAATGATTCCGTCAATCTGAGCATCTCTAAAGAAATATGTGTTGGCCCATTTACTAGCACTGATGCCCGGTAATCGTGTTCCGAACAGAGGTGCTGGACGAACAATACAACGTCTAAATTCGTCTCCTTTGATAGAGGTATTTTGTGAAACCTTAATTGGATACTGATCTTCAAAGTCACCAGATTCGATTAAGATTGTACATTGATTTTTAGTTTGCTTTTGACCCCAAATAAGTTCTTCGTTTAGTTCAAAGTCTCCAGAGTACACATGCCATTTGTCGTAATCTATAAGATCGCCGTCCTGTAGAGGAAGTCCGTCTTTGAAATCTACAACAAGCATATCTCGAACGTTTTGATCTTCGTCGAGCTGTTCTAAAATATCTGTGATATAACCGTAGCTCTTTATTCCGTAACTAGAATTGGTAATTACAAACTTATAACCAATCCAGAAATCTGGTAAGTCGATACTATCTGCAACGTCGAGTAAGAATGCACATTTAGTGATTTCTCCGCCAGAAGTTACATATGCATTGTAACTAAAAGGTTCTGGCTCAATTGAAACTTTATATGGTAAAGCATAATCTACTGGAGTAATATCATAGTATTCATAACCGTTGATATCATCTAATGTAATAGCTTCAATAAGACCGATAGCCTCGCTTCTTGCACCTAAAATATAGTTTCCTGGGAAAATGCTCTTATTGATGTAAGGATCAGTACCTATGTTAAAACTTGCATCGTCCAGAGAAATTCTTAATCTAATACCAAAAGAACTTACATCTAATAAGGTACTGGTAGTAATTGCTGTGACGTTTGGAATCGCAGTACCGTTGCTCATTGAAATTGTTTTTTGGTAAGGACCTAAAACAATTTGACTGGCAGCAATAAATTGTTCGGCTGCTACTGCGGCTCTGTTAACAGTTTTAAATGCATAAGCAAAAGCACGACCTCTCTTATATGTAGGTATATTAAATTGATGGTCGTCACCTGTTAATGCAACAAAGAAGTTTTGTTGACTTGCAAATCCGCTGCTATCAACCATTCTATCTACATAGCCTTTATTAACTACGTGAGTAGAACTTGTTGGTTCTGTGAGCATTACAATATTGCCACGGATTGTACTAGAACCGTTATAAACAGTCTCTGATAAGCTGGTATTATCGTATAAAGTTATGCCATCTCTATTAATAAAATTTTCATAAACCCATTTACGAGGAACAGCATCCCAGTCAGCCTGGGGACCTGCATTGTTCATGTTTATCAAGGTGAATGCATTTTCACCGCTAATATCAGCAGCCAATGTTGGGTTTTTATCGCTAGCTAGACTAGAAGCTGTGTTTATAATTCTAATTTCAGAAGAACTGCTAACAAAGTCAATATTAATACCTGTTCCTGCGACTAGGACTTTGTTAAGGAATTTATTTCCTTCGGCGTTAACCTGAAGAATTGCATTAGGTCTTAGAGTCGCTGGTGCTTCTTTTAAACGTAGAAAACTGAAGCCTGCACCGAATCCTAATAGTGTATAGATGTCTGTAAAATTGGAGTTTACTTTCTGAAAGGCAACGTATACGCTGTCGCCTGTACCGTCATTTGGCTCACTGCCAATATTAATAGTTTGCTGATTTAGTGGCATAATTTCCTCTGTACTACACCATATTTATTCTGGTAAAAATCTAAAGATTTTTCACTTCAGGTAGTATTCTAACAAGTATTTATTTTATGTTTGCCAAAGCGTCTATAATGAAATTTTCTCCTGGTATTAAAGCTATAGTAAATAAAGCACATTCATCACTTGCAAGGAGATAAAGAATGGAAATTATTTTAGTATTAATCGCAGTTGTTGTTTTAGGTTACTGGGCCTGGACAGCTAATCAACCGAAAGAAGTAAAAGAAGAGCCAGCACCTACACCGACACCGGAACCTACACCGGTTAAGTGCGGTTGTGGTCGTAGCCCCACAGGAAACTGTGTTGGATTACATAAACTTACCACAGACGAGTGGGCAGTTCATGCTGACAATCCAAATAAGGCACAACCAGTAGTTGAAGCCAAGGTTGATCCAGTATCTGTTGCTCTAGATTTAGAACCGGTAGATCTAGCTGCTCAACCAGCAGAACCAGCCAAAAAGCCTCGTAAACCGAGAACTCCTAAGGTAGAAAAACCTGCCGCAAAAAAAGCTGCACCTAAAAAGGCAGCAGCTAAAACTAAGAGAGTAAAATAAAAAGGGCCCTAGTGGCCCTTTTTTAATGTCCAGAATAAAAACGCACTTTTCTCAATCCAGTAATGTTCTACTACTGGTTCTCCCGGACCTGTAATCCATCGTTCTCCATGATATGCACGTTTGCCCCAAAGTGGTTTGCCTGTTAGGTAACATTTCTTAGGAAGCCAGCAGAGTTTTAGTTCCCACCATTTTGCTCGATTAAGTCCCCAATCTTCCGACGGAGGCGACTGCATAGGAGTCGTATCATCTAGTGGCATGTTCATATAAAACCTTAGATGCTAGGTTCTTACCCTTACTTTCACACATGATGTCGAACTGATCTAGGAATTGTACAGCCCAGTCATTTACCGCGTGATTCCAGTAGAAATCACTATGTGCTCGCAGTTTTGCTTTCTTATGCCCAGATTCTAATAGGGTTTTATAGTCTGGCAAGGTATTCTTGCAGTGGCCTGTTAGGTAATCTTCGCGACTTACACTATAATGCATAGCAGGACGCACACCACGCCAAGAATCAATTACACGTAAAACTCGATCGTCGGTGGGCTGAATGTACTCTCCTTCACGGCACCAGTGATGGTGTATGTCAAGTACAAGGGCACAATCTTTTGCGAGCTCGAGCGTTGAATCGAGACCCCATGCGTTTTCTTCGTTTTCGATGGTGATACAATTTCTTGCTTCGGGGGTAAGGCGTTTGAGGGCAGTTCGAATACCTTCGGGACCGGCTCTACCCGAAATGTGGACGTTGATCTTAAAGTCCTGGAATGATTTACCGTAGCCCATCCATCGTGCCATATCCACATGATATTCAAACTCCTCTATGCTACGTTGAACAATATCTGGATTATCACTAGCAAGAACAGTAAACTGACCAGGATGAAAAGAAAGACGGACACTGCACCTGCGAGCACTATCCCCAACAGTGCGAAAATGGCGTTCAAGGTAAGCAATAACATCTGGCTTACGCCAGAAATAACTCCAAGTGGGTTCAGTATAAACAGGAAGAATATCACTGCTAAGACGAACCATCCTAAGATTTTCATCAAGACCTCCTACTCGTTCAACTAGTAATCTAATTGATTCGATGTTGTTTTTCATGAGATCCCACAGTTTTTCTTCTGCGGTATCTCGACTTTGTCTATTTAACCAAGCCACAGTGGTACTACCTGTGTTGTACTTTTTACAGTCGTCCTTGGGTTTGATACCGTCAACTTGATCGGGGCTGTCAATCCATTTGCAGGCAAAGCCAATTTTACCCATTATTTTCTTTCTTAGTTAACGTCCAAGATCCGTCGTTGTTATCCTTCCATTGGATAACATCACCAAAGTCCCAACCTACCTGTGCCAGCATGTCGGGTGTAAAAGGCAGAACTAGTTCTCCGGTTTCGGAGTCTGTTTCAACTGTTACTGTCCAGCGTTTCTGTTCCATGATCAATAATTTTAACAGTTATAACACGCATAGTTTTAAAACTACGCCATTCTTGCTTTTCAGTATCCCAAACCGGGATAGTTTCAAAATCTAACAAACGAGTTTGATGATGTTCTCTGATAGCCTCTACAGGCATCCAGTCTTTGTGTAAAGTGCATTTCATTACACGGTGTTCACCATTTACTTTGGTAAACTCCACTTCACAGACACCTTGATGTAGAATGTCTTGAATAATTTTATATTGCACGTCGGAAGGATTAGATGTACCAGCAAAATCAATCATAGTCGGATCTTAGTAAGTTTATAGTTAACATAGGCTAGCACAAAATCAAATACTGCCCAGAAATATCGACCTTCGGCTAGTGCATCTAGGCCGGCAAAACTCAACCAGCCAATGATAAACCAAGAAATGGCATCTTGGTGATAAATGTACCAATTACGGAAAGAATTCCACATAATAGCTCCTTATAAAATACAATTATACAGGATCTGCGTCTAAAAGTCAATATTTAATTAAGGAAACTAATTGTTTAGCTGTTGCCGGACTCAGCGTCCAACCTAGGTGACCGTGTCCAGTATGGTAGTAGACTCCGATAGTTTTGGATTTTTTAATGATGGGCATCATATTTGGAGTCATCGGTCTTAGACACGCCCAACTTGAATAATCACTAGTATCTAAATTTGGAAAATTTTCTCGAACCCATCTAATTAAAGGTTCGATCCTATCTCTACGGATGTCATAGTTCTCACCCGTAAGTTCAGCAGTGCCAGCAACTCGGAAACGATTTCCTAGTGTGCTTGTAACAATCTTTGCTTGATCGTCTAATAAACTAACTTTGGGCACATACTTCATATCTTCAGGCTTGACATTAACAGTAATGCTATAACCCTTTACTGGATAAATGGGCAGGCTATCTCCAAAATATCTTGCAATTTCTACTGAGCCTACACCTGCTGACACAACAATATCATCAAATTCTTGTAGCATTTCTTCAGCAACAGTTTGATCTATTTTGTTATCGAATACAAAGTCTACTCCGTATTTTTGTTCAAGGACACGACTGAGTTCTATGCAAAACTTATGAATATCGCCAGTCCAGTCACTAGGAGTCCACGCACCACCTACAATATCTTCTATGTCTCCTAGTGCAGGATCCATACTCTGTGTTTGCAAAGGTGTTAAAATATCCCATTCACATTTATTGGCATTATATAGTTCTTTTACATCTATTGCATTACGAAAATATTTTTCGTCCTTGTAAAAATGTAGAATACCGCAGAACCTTTGATCAAACTCTAGCCCTTCTTCTTGGATAATTTCTTTATATAATTCCCTTGATTCGAGACCTAATCGTATAGTTTCCGCAGTATTTCGAGCATAATCTCCTGCAAATGTGTGCAATAGAAAACTAGTCATCCATTTGATCTTGGTCCAACTAGGAGTAGGCCGAATCAGCAATGGTGCATCTTTTTGGAACATCCACTTGAAGCCTTTTTTAACATTACTCCAAGTGTTCCATACTTCCGAGTTACTAACACTTACCTGACCGCCATTAGCATAACTGGTACGCATAGCAGGATAAGATTCTTGTTCAAGCACGGTTACTTTATATCCTGCTCGAACTAGATAGTAGGCTGCTACCACTCCTGTAATACCAGCACCAATTACGGCCACTCTTTTCATGGTTATCCTTCGTAGACTGCTGAGTTACCTGCGTGTTCAAACACTTCCGCACTACGCAAACGAACACCTGCACCTACTGGATAGCGAGCTTCAAATACACGGCCGTCTGGATGTGTCCAACCACGACCTTCTTGATATGCAGTCAAGATTTCGTTCATAACACGATATACCAATTCGGCGAACTTCTCGCAACCTACACCGTCTACAATACGTAGATCAATGATGCCCATGTTTTTAAAACCACCTTGGATTTTGTTTAGTTCTATGAACGTGCCACGTTCCGGATCGTCTTTGGCAATGACCATGGTGTGATCAAATTGCCATTCACTCCATTCTTTGAATGCTTTGAGTCCACCAAAGTCCATAACCCAGTTACGGTCGTCTAGTGTTTCTGATTCAAATACGAGTTTGATACCGATTGAGTATCCGTGTAGTAAGGAACAGTGTGAGTGTGTTGAACGCCATTGGCGGAAGCAACAACTAAGCCCCCGGTCGTTGCCGTATGTTTTTGTTGATAGATATTTTGCCATCTCTAGTCTCCTTTTAAAAGTAGCAAGTTTGATGACATGCAGAATTTATAAAGCGGGGTGAATGTCTTAGAACCGCTAAACTATATTATAGTCGGTGTATTTAACTTTGTCAACGGGTCAAGGACGAATTTCGCCAAAATTCTTCCAGGTGCCCGGAGTGCCAGATCTTACGCAAACCCAGCCAATAAATCCCTGTGGTAGAGGATTATCGTTCCAGACTATATCGCCTTGTTGGTAAGCACCTTGTGTCGGAGGCTCAACACCTCTCATCTGTAGTTTGCCGCCCACACGCATATTCCCACCAACTTCAAATGCTTCAGTTGGGTTTTTAACGTTGACAGAAAACTTACCGTATGCACGGATTACAGTACTATCTCTAAGCTCGTGTCCAAATGTAATATGACCTTGATCATCTACACTTACTCGAACTTGGTCGTCTGTAATAATGTCAAGTGCTTTGGTATTAAGTGTTCCAATTCTTCCTCGACCACGATCGTCAGCATCTATTACAAGCTCTACATTATTCGGATAATCGTAGACCGTAAACAAAGCTGATGGTTGGTCTTGTCCTAAACTAAAACGATTGGCAACAGGATTATAGAAAACAAAATCGTTAAAGTTTACAGCACCGCTGACATTTAATTCACGAAGTGTTCCTACTGTTTTTAAGCTAGAATTAACAACACCACTACCTAAACTTTCAGAAGTTAGTACACTCGAACCACCAATTATAAAGTTTCTTCCTTTGGTAATTTCGATATGTTCTGTACTGAAAAATCTATCAGGGTTTGATAAAAGAACAAACTGTTTATTGTAGGGCTGTCCTGGCCATAGTAATCCAGTTCCAATGTTTGTTCCCTTTTCTCCGTGTGCAAATTCTAAGTATTGTTTTTCATATACTTGATTTGTAACCAATTCAGTAGTTCTAACAAATCCAGCATCTAGTACACCGTAAATCTTAACATCGCCTCTAAAGGTTGTGTTACCCTCTACATTTTTTACACTGATAGACTGAACAGTAATCTTGTCATCTTCAACTACTAATGTCTGTTTTGTAGCAAGATCTTTAATACCAGTACTAGCAAAGTTAGTAATAGTACCGCCGTCAATTAAGTCGCCGCTAAGATCGTTTTCAGTTAATAGCAGACTGGTGCGTGGAATATTTTCTAAATTACCTGCGTCGAATGTTTTTACCATGGTTTTGTTCCGTATATGCGAAAGCCCTTGTGTGCTTTTTCTATATTTAGCACAGCAAGGGCTCTTAGCCTAGGAACAAT
>JACCDO011674729.1_pt1 | contig 16372 bp, 2 predicted proteins | sample 7446101 | NCBI WGS metagenome assembly JACCDO01 (sample SAMN15323440, study PRJNA562643) | freshwater metagenome | isolation source: river surface water | place: USA:Blue River Watershed | collected 2017-08-16 | reverse complement strand
TGGATCGCATGTGGTAGTGCGATAAATACACTTGCATATTCCAATGATGGGTTAAACTGGATTGGATTAGGAGCAACAATTTTTGGAGGTGGACGAATTGCTGTTTGGAATGGAACAATATGGGTTGCGGTGGGAGATGCAGGTGGCTTGAATACTATCGCATATTCATATAACGGTATCAATTGGACAGGAGTTGGCTCAAGCATTTTTACATCTACTGGATTTGAAGTGGCATGGAACGGTTCCATATGGGTTGCTGTAGGAATTGGAATGAATTCTATTGCCTATTCATACGACGGTATCAATTGGTCTGGACTAGGAACGGGTACCTATACATCATTTTGCCACTCTATTGCCTGGAATGGACGTATGTGGGTATCAACTGGTGCAGGCACCAATACCCTTGCCTATTCCTATAATGGAATCGATTGGATCGGACTAGGGACCAGTATATTTAGTAGTGGTGCATATGGTGTCGCATGGAATGGACTTATGTGGATCGCTGTAGGCGATGGAACCAATACTGTTGCATATTCGTATGATGGTATGAATTGGACGGGTCTTGGATCTATATTGTTTACTACAGGCGGCGGCGTGGCATGGAACGGAATCCTATGGGTTGCCTTAGGGTCAGCAGGATCCAATACCATTGCGTATTCATACAATGGTATTACTTGGACGGGATTAGGAACCAGTATTTTTACAACATCTGGGCGAAAACTCGCATGGAATGGTATGTTATGGATTGCTGGTGGTAATGGAACCAATACCCTCGCTTATTCCTATAATGGAATCAATTGGGTAGGATTAAGTAACATACTTGGCACAAGCGTTATCGGCATGGCAACAAATTTCAATGTGGCTCGTCCTCATAATATTACCTTTCCTGCGTCAATGGTCGTCGCAACCGGTTCAGGAACCAATACACTTGCCTATTCATTTGATGGAGTCAATTGGACAGGTTCAGGATTAGGGATCTTTACAACTAGTGGCACCAATGCTGCATGGAATGGAACTCGCTGGGTTGCCACGGGTTCAGGGACAAATACGCTGGCCTATTCCACTACCGATATCGAAACACCATATATCTATTTACCCTTTGAAAACTCATCGTATGCCGATGTGATGGGTAATAGTACAATAACTGCGACTGGTTCTCCTACCTTTGTTACTGGTACGATTGGAACGAAAGCTATTAATTTAGCAAATACTGCTGGTTCCACATCATTACAGTATCTTCAAGGTGGCTGCTCTCCTGGTACAAACTTCTCAATCTCTTTCTGGTTTAATCTAAATAGCCTACCAGCAACCAGTGGTACTCAGTCTAATATTATTACACTTGGTTCATCCAGTGTTGTATCATTACAAATTGTTTATCTGAATTTAACAGGATTTAGTGGATTTTATGTTCAGTATTATAATTCTAGCAATGTTCTTGCGGGTATTACTTCTGCTGTAAGTATATCCATCAACCAATGGTATCAATGCACAGTTATCTTCCAAGCGGCTGGGGCATGCTCTGTCTATTTGAATAATTTGCTAATTGGAAATCAAATAGGAGGTGGACTATTTACTACGATTACAACACTACGCGTCGGTTCTACCCTTACTTCTGCTACAAATGCGATGAATGGCTATGTAGATGATGTGAAAATTTATAATTATGCGATTACCATCAACCCACAGATCATCTGGCGAGGTTTGGGAACATCCATCTTTTCATCTCAAGGTAATGCTGTCGCGTGGAGTGGTTCTACGTGGGTCGCGACGGGTTCAGGAACGAATTCAATTGCATATTCCTATGATGGAATCAATTGGATAGGCTGTGGAACATCTATATTAACACAAGGAAATGGCGTGGCGTGGAATGGAACGATATGGGTGGCGGTAGGCAGTGGAACAAATTCTATCGCCTATTCCTATAATGGTATCACGTGGATAAATGCTACATCGAACCCATTTTCTATACAAGGAAATGCAGTGGCGTGGAATGGAACGATATGGGTGGCAGTAGGTAGTGGAACAAATTCTATCGCCTACTCATATGATGGAACTAACTGGACAGGTCTAGGTATTCTTTCACCAATTTTTACATCCTCTGGCAATGGTATCGCATGGAATGGTACACAGTGGATCGCTACAGGTGCAGGAGGAAATACAATTCTATATTCTTCTGATGGAATCTCTTGGACAGCTGCTGCATCTAGTTGTTTTACAACGGCTGGAAATAGTGTCACATGGAATGGAACACGATGGGTAGCAACTGGTTCAGGAACGAATACCATTGGTTATTCTAGTGATGGCTCATCATGGAGTAATATTAGTACAGCATTCTTACCACAAAGAACAGGGTTAACATCCAATACATGGACACAAAATCGTACGACATGGACTGCAAGTGCATCTAGTAATCTTACTGTTAATTATCCAGCATATGGCGCATTTAATAATTATTACGGAAATATATATGTTTACTCGTGGGCATCTGCTTCCGCATACAATTCAACAAGTGGTCTATATACCATTGGTTCTATTACAACTACTGTTCTTGGAGGTGTAGGAGTATTATCTGGTGAGTGGTTACAAATTCAAAGTTCGTCCCCTTTGATCATGTATTCTTATACATATGCCTGTGGTGGATTTACTAACACTCCTAAAACATATTATATTGTTGGCTCTAATGACGGTACCAACTGGTATCCTATTCAAAGTTGTACTATGACTACAAATCCATTAACAGCCAATTTTACGACATGTTCTACTTATATTACAGTGAATCAAAGTGGAACACAGACGATCGTTGGTGGAACAACCGGTTCAGGAACATTTACCACCTATCCGCCTTATACTACAAGTTCTTATACCTATTTTCGTATCATTGGTCAAACAATATGGCCGAGTAATGGTGGAGTGCTGGAATTTGGTGAATGGTACACTAATTTTAGTAATAATACGATCTTCTCGAGTGCTGGCGCTGGAATCGCATGGAATGGCTGTAAAGGTAGTGTAAACATACAACATCCTGTGATCGCAGTTGGTCAAGGAACCCATACTCTTGCGTATTCACCAGATGGTATTCAATGGACCGGCATTGGTATGAGTGTTTTTAGTACGGCAGGATACGGTATCGCGTGGAATGGATTACGTTGGGTGGCGACCGGTTCAGGAACAAATACACTTGCCTATTCGACAGATGGTCTTCTATGGACGGGCATCGGTGCAACTGTCTTTTCTACTCAAGCGAATGCTGTCGCATGGAATGGTTCTATATGGGTTGCTGTTGGTAGCGGAACAAACTCTGTTGCTTATTCTACCGATGGAATCGCATGGACCGCATCTACATCAGCTAATGCTATTTTTACCACAAGCGCAAATAGTGTAGCATGGAACGGAACATTATGGATTGCAGTTGGTCAAGGAACAAATTCAATTGCCTATTCATCCAATGGAATCACCTGGACAGCGATTGGATCCACTGTATTTTCCACTAAAGGAAACGGGGTTTGCTGGACCGGCTCGCTCTGGATTGCCGTCGGCAGCGGAACCAATACCATCGCTTATTCAAGTAATGGAACGAGCTGGACAGGGCTTGGTACCACTATTTTTTCCACATCAGGAAATGGGGTTACATGGAATGGAACAAGATGGATTGCCGTCGGCAGCGGAACCAATACTATCGCCTATTCTACTACAGGAACATCATGGACTGGATTTGGTGTAAGTCTATTTTCCACTTCTGGTAATGGTGTTACCTGGACAGGGGCGCGGTTCGTCGCTGTTGGATCAGGAACAAATACCATTATCTATTCTCAAGACGGTCTTACATGGTATAGTGCTGCTACCAACCTCTTTACACAAGGAAATGGTATTGCGGGGAATTCGCGAATTAGTGCAACCATCTGCGATAGTCAAGCCGTTCTGAGTAATCAGGGACCCTACGCATCTAACACGCTTGATATTGTTAGTGATGCGTATTACAATACAGGGTATACTGAATTTTCTGCCACGATTCAAACACAGACGCTCGCATAAAATCATTCCATACGGCTTTCTTATTTCATCATTATTACACAATATGAATTAATTATGAGATAATAAATAGTGATGTCAACGGGTATCGATCCCATCAATAGTGCACCGCTCATCATTCGTACCTACAATGGTGATTCGGTCGATAATACGTTTCTATTAACACGGTACGATTATCCTGTTTCTAGTAATAATATATTACTTACATCATCTAATGGGTTATTGACTTCATCCGATAACATCGTTCAAACTACGATGGGAATGTCATCCATGACTATTTCTACACATTTTGGAAGTAGTATTGTGTATGACGCATTTTATTCATCTACCTTACAACTTCCATCAGGTATTTATGATACCATTACAAAAGCGACACTTATGACGAGTACTATTATTACTTCTTCGATTTTACTAAATACTCTCAATATTTGTACCATAAATGTATCTACTTTTTCACCAAATAGTGTAACAGTTGCCTATAGCACAATCGGCTCGACGATTCAAACCTCTTCGATTACATTTTCTACTCTGTCTGGTAATTCATTGATTACGAATATCATTGATTCGGTTTCTTCTCTATTTGGATCCTCTATCTATGGCAAATCGCTTGCTGCTTCAACCATACTCGGCGATACCACCTATTTTAGTAGTATAAATACTACAAGTACATCCGTTACAAATCTTTCTTTTTCTACACTTAATGGAAGTACTCTTACCACATCTACTCTATTTGGCTCTAGCATCTATACCAATCCGCTTATTGTATCAACCCTTCAAGGAGGTACTATTGTCATGAGTACATTATCATGTTCTTCATCATTATTTGGTTCAAGCATCTATGCGAGTGTCGTTACATTTTCAACCACTCTAGGAAGTACAATGACAATGAGTACCGTCACTGTCCCACTCCTTCTATCTAATTCTTATTTCTTCTCTACCTTGCAGGGTAGTACACTTTCTTTGTCTACACTCATACCATCCACAGTAAGCGTATGTTCTATAAGGGGTTCCACTCTTCAAGTAGATACCGTGTTATTCTCCACCTTAACGGCGTCTTCCATAAATTGCACGACCATTACGTATTCTACTCTTCAAGGAAGTACGATACATGTATCCAGTATGTTTGGTTCTACTCTTAACACTGGTATATTTCCATATTCTACTCTATTTGGAAGTTCCATGAATGTCAATAGCATTACTGTTACATCTACTCTAGTTGGCTCGACGATAATGCTGAATACTCTAGTCCTCTCTACTCTACAGGGCAATACGATTGCACCTTCGACAGTAACCATTTCAACCATGATATGTAATAATATAACTGGTTCTACAATTCAAGGGAGTACTCTTATTACATCTACCTTAATCGCATCAAGTGTGAATGCTAACCTAGTTGCTGGATCAACGATCACAGGCAGTTCATTATTATTGTCTACAATATCTGTTTCTTCCATCAATAGTGGTTACATCGGCTTCTCCACACTTCAAGGAAGTACTATGATATTATCTACTATGACATTCTCTACTTTATCTGTATCAACTATGCTCTGTTCTACTCTATCTGGAAGTACCGTGACATCAAACGTCATAAATAGCTCTACGATACAAAGCGGATTGATTCTATTTTCGACACTACATGGAAGTACGTTAACGCTTTCTACACTAACAAGTTCCACGATTAATACACAAAATATGAGTATATCTACATTAAATGGAAGTACAATGACTGTCTCTACCTTACTGGGTTCGACAATCACAAGTGGTCAAATTACATTTTCTACCCTTAGTGGAAGTACACTCGTCGCTAATTTTATTACAGTAAATTCAACTATTAGTGGTGGCGCCACTCTATTTATTTCAACCTACACCTTTTCTACTCAGCAAACATCAACAGCAATGTTTAGTACATTGACTGTGTTATCTACTCTCACGGTTTCTACCTTAAATCGCATAAATCCATCAAGTGTTGTCTATTCTACCCTTACATTAACTGGCGGAATTCAAACCAGTTCTATAACCAACTCTGGATTATTATTATGTTCCTCCATGACCGCATCAAATATCAATCTATTACGTTCTGTTGTTAATCAACCTGTGTATGGTCAAACTGTTAAAATAGAGTCGATTGCGAATACATCGGCAGTGGTTGTAAAAACAAACAGTATCAATCCGAATCTAGATGCCCCGTCTTCTTATCAGCAGATTTATACATTTGGACCGTCTATTCCAAATCGATGGGTTGCATGTTGTAGCGCGACAAATACACTTGCGTATTCAAATAATGGGTTTACATGGATTGGATTAGGGGCAACAATACTGGGAGGTGGACGGATTGCTGTTTGGAATGGAACCATATGGGTTGCTGTGGGAGATGCAGGTGGCCTGAATACCATTGCATATTCTTACAATGGAATCAATTGGACAGGACTTGGTACAAGTGTATTTACATCTAGTGGATTTGAAGTAGCATGGAATGGAGTCATGTGGGTTGCTGGAGGTCTCGGAACCAATACTATTGCATATTCCTATGACGGTATCAATTGGTCTGGCTTAGGTTCAGGTACTTATACATCATTTTGCCATGCGATTGCATGGAATGGGCGTATGTGGGTATCAACTGGTGCGGGAACTAATACTCTTGCTTATTCTTATAATGGAATCGATTGGATCGGATTAGGAACTAGTATATTTAGTAGTGGTTCATATGGTGTCGCGTGGAACGGGCGCATGTGGATTGCGGTGGGCGATGGAACCAATACTGTCGCCTATTCATATGATGGTATCAATTGGACGGGACTTGGAACTATACTGTTTACTACAGGTATCGGTGTGGCATGGAATGGAACTCTATGGGTCGCATTAGGGTCAGCAGGATCCAATACCATTGCATATTCATACAATGGTACCACTTGGACAGGTCTAGGGACTACTATTTTTACAACAACTGGAAGAAAACTCGCATGGAATGGTACGATATGGGTTGCCGGCGGCAGCGGAACCAATGTCCTTGCCTATTCATATGATGGTATCACTTGGACAGGGCTAGGCACCAGTATCAGCGCAGGCACTGGCATGGCAACATGGTTTAATTCATCTCGTCCCCACAAAATTACCTTTCCTGCATCAATGGTCGTCGCAACCGGTTCAGGAACGAATACACTTGCCTATTCTACTGATGGGGTCAACTGGACGGGTTCAGGGCTTGGGATCTTTACAACTAGCGGCACCAATGCCGCTTGGAATGGAACTCGTTGGGTTGCCACAGGTTCAGGAACGAATACTCTTGCATATTCGACCACGGATATTGAAACACCATATATCTACTTACCTTTCGAAAACTCGACCTATGCCGATGTGATGGGAAATAGTACAATAACGGCAACTGGTTCTCCTGCATTTATTACTGGTACGATTGGCTCCAAAGCGGTGAATCTGGCGAATACGGCCGCTGGCGCAGCAGTAAAATACATTCGCGGCACATGGACAGGTGCTAGTAATGTTACGGTAAGCGGCTGGTTTAATCCGCAAACACTGAATGGTACCTATCAAATTATTTTTAGTGCATACAATACTTTTTTTGCAGTATTCATCAATCCATCCAATCAGCTCACGGCACTGGTTCCAAGTGGAGGAGGTTCCAATTATGTTAATGTTGGAACGTCCTATGCTCTTACTGTCAATACATGGTACTATTTCTCTCTTATTTTTCAAACCAATAGCGTCTGCTCTCTTTATCTAAACAATACACTTCTAGGAGGTATCGCAAATAGCCAAGGAGTTGGTTCATTGACAACAAGTGTATTTGAGCTATCTGGATATGATACCAATCAATCCTTTGCGTTCAACGGCTACATTGATGATTTTCGTCTCTATAATTATGCGATTACAGTAAATCCGCGCATCATCTGGAGAGGATTAGGAACATCTACTTTTTCGACTCAAGGCAGAGCAGTCGCGTGGAATGGGTCTATGTGGATCGCTGTTGGCAGCGGTACCAATTCCATTGCCTATTCCTATGATGGAATCAATTGGATAGGTCTTGGAACGGGGACCTTTTCTACATCTGGTTATGGAGTCGCATGGAATGGTATCATGTGGGTGGCGGTGGGTTCGGGAACAAATACGATTGCATATTCTTATAACGGTATCAACTGGACGGGTTCTAGTATCTTTAGTACACAAGGAAATGCTGTGGCCTGGAATGGATTGATATGGATCGCGGTAGGTAGTGGAACAAACTCTATTGCCTATTCCAATAACGGCATCACCTGGACAGGTCTAGGTGTTAGTTCTCCGATTTTTACATCTGGTGGAAACGGTATTGCATGGAACGGTACACGTTGGATTGCTGTCGGAACAGGTGGAAATACAATTCTGTATTCTACCAATGGAATCAGTTGGACCGCCGCAGCATCCAGTTGTTTTACAACTACTGGAAATAGTATCACCTGGAATGGAATACGTTGGATAGCGACCGGTTCAGGATTCAGTACGATTGGTTATTCTAGTGACGGTTCAACATGGAATGGAAACAATACAATTACCCCCAATTTAACTGGACTGGCATCCAATACATGGACACAAAACAATGTATCATGGACATCAAGTGCTTCCACCACACTTAGCGCGGGCTATCCAGCATACGCTGCATTTAATAATTACTATGGATCTAGTGGTATTTATTCATGGGCATCTGCTGTCGTATATAATTCAACATCTGGTGTATATTTGGGTAGTACATCAACTACTGTTCTTGGAGGTGTAGGTTCTATATTAGGCGAATGGCTACAAATTCAACTTTCGACCCCTTTGACGATGCATTCCTATACATATGCGTGTGGTGGATATTATCACATGCCTAAAACGTATTATATTGTTGGATCAAATGATGGTACGAATTGGTATCCCGTTCAAAGCAGCGTCATGACCACAAATCCATTAACTTCCAACTTTACAACATGTTCTACCTATCTTACTGTCAATCAAAGTGGAACACAGACAATCATTGGTGGAACAACTGGTTCAGGAACATTTACTACTTATTCATCCTATACCACCAACACATATACATATTTTCGTATCATTGGTCAATCAATATGGACAAGTAGCGGTGGAGTGCTGGAATTAGGCGAATGGTATCCTAATTTTAGCAGTGGTGTCATTTTTTCTACACAGGGTTCTGGAGTCGCATGGAATGGTGGTCTGGGAAATGTTACCATTCAACATCCAGTAATTGCGGTTGGTCAAGGAACTCACACTCTTGCTTACTCACCAGACGGCATTCAATGGACAGGTCTCAGTACAAGTATCTTTAGTACTGCGGGATATGGTGTCACATGGAACGGATTACGTTGGGTGGCAGCTGGATCAGGAACAAATACACTTGCCTATTCGACAGATGGTCTTCTATGGACGGGCATCGGTGCAACTGTCTTTTCTACTCAAGCGAATGCTGTCGCATGGAATGGCTCTATATGGGTTGCTGTTGGCAGCGGAACAAACTCTGTGGCGTATTCGACCGATGGGATTGTATGGATCGCATCCACATCAGGTAATGGAATTTTTACAACCAGTGCGAATAGTGTGGCATGGAATGGATCACAATGGGTCATTGTCGGTCAAGGAACAAATAGTATCGCCTATTCATCTGATGGAATCACGTGGACAGCAATTGGTTCTACGATATTTTCTACCAAAGGAAATGGAGTTTGTTGGACCGGCTCCCTCTGGATTGCAGTAGGCAGTGGAACCAACACCATTGCCTATTCAAGTAACGGAACCAGCTGGACAGGGCTTGGCACGACCATCTTTTCTACATCAGGAAATGGTGTCACATGGAATGGAACACGATGGATTGCTGTCGGTAGTGGAACCAATACTATCGCCTGTTCTGCGAATGGTACAACATGGATAGGATTAGGTACGAGTCTCTTTTCTACTGCTGGCAATGGTGTAACATGGTCAGGTTCACGATTTGTCGCAGTCGGTTCAGGAACAAATACCATTATCTATTCTCAAGATGGCCTTACATGGTATAGTGCTTCTACCAGTCTCTTCACACAAGGCAATGGCATCGCAGGTAATCCGCGAATCGGCGCGACCGTCTGCGATAGTCAAGTCGTTGTTAATAATCCAGGTGGTTCCAATACCCTTGATATTGTCGGTGATACGTATTGTAACACTGGATATACCAACTTTTCAGCCATGGTTCAAACACTGACCTTATCATAGTGTGATTCGTACGGTTATTCTTATTCACGTGTATCTCATACATCAAAATAAGAATGAACAATAGATAGAAATGGCGTCCGCTGATTTTAATAACGTAACCCTCCGAAACATTGCGCCAGCCAATGCGGACGGGTCATTTGTCCGTGCCGATTATGTCTTTACTGTTAGTTCCAACGGTAAACAAAATTGGACCAATAATTTGAATTTGAATCAATTGGTAGTAAGTACCATTTCTGTCAATTCTACTGTTCGTTTCACAAATGGTATTTACGATAACATGCTTGTTTCAACTCTATATGGAAGTACTATGACGACACAAACAGCACAAGTTACTTCCACACTAAATGTTTCTACTCTTAATGGAACCAATGCGGTCATTTCTAATTTTTTTGGAAGCAGTTTAATGGCTTCCACATTGACCGGTTCCACCATCTACTATTCCACAATGATAGGAGAACGTTTAACCACATCTACCTTAAATGTATCCACCCTATATGCTCCTATCATATCCTATTCAACAATTACGGGTAGCACAATTATCGCATCTACTATTTTTGTGTCTACTGTTTATTATTCGACAGGTCAAGGAAGCACTCTGACTGCTAATATATTAAATGCATCGAATCTGAATCTGAACAATGGTTTCTATTCTACTCTTACAGGAAGTAGTATTATTACATCCACTCTTTCAGTATCTTCTCTTTCTGCTGTCGCGATTTATTATTCGACTCTTCAGGGTAGCTCGCTTACTACGTCCACATTATTTGGTTCCAGCATCAATTTCTCCACCTCTCAAGGAAGCACTCTAACAACCAATATATTGAATGCGTCAATTCTGAATCTGAATAATGGGTTCTATTCTACTCTTACAGGGAGCAGTATTACTACGTCCACCCTGTCTGCATCCTCAATATATTATTCCACTCTTCAGGGCAGTTCGCTTATCACATCCACGTTATTTGGTTCAACCATCAATTTCTCTACTTCTCAAGGAAGTACTTTAACAGCCAATATAGTAAATGCGCCAATTCTAAATCTGAATAATGGGTTCTATTCTACACTCACTGGAAGTACACTCACGGCCAATACTCTATTTTGGAATTCCACACTGACTGGTTCAACTATGATTGTTACCACAGTGAATTATTCCACTCTTCAGGGAAGCACGATTAATACGAATACGCTTTCCACAAATGCTCTTACAATTGTCTCTACCCTTACCGCATCGAGTATCCTGACAACATCCCTTGGATATTCTTCTATGAATGGAAGTACTATCACAGCAAGTACGATAAATATTGCCAGTTTACTCATTATTTCGTCTGGAAATGTCGGCATTGGTATGACCAATCCAACCTATGCTCTTCAAACCTCGACCCTAAATTCAGTAAATTTATCTGGAAACTACATTGAGAATTGGACAACTGTCCTGTCCAGCTCGGATTCTACCGCGTTCACTCCCACCTTTAATGGTACTCAATCAGGTCCATCAGGTTCTCCTTCCGCGATGAGTGTATTATTGGGTTCTTCCTCCAATACTGTTCTTACCTATAATGGGAATGTAATTCCTGGAAATGTATATCAACTTACATTTACTGTCAAAATGACGGGTACATCACCATCTTTTACGATGTGCGACCATCTATCCACGCCCACCATTGATCAACAAATTGCAGGTACAACAACACAATCAATTACAGGTAGTTATGTGACCTATACCGTTACGTTTACATCGCCGTCTGGTAAATTTTCTATTTCGTTTAATGGACAAGCAGGTGGTGGAACAACTGTTTCCTATTATGGTGTTCAGCTTCAAGCATTTGTCAATCAAATGATCGGTGGACTCGGCATTGGTACGACGAATCCGCAGTATTCTCTTCATGTTTCAAAAGGATCGATTCAAGCCTATAACTTTCAACAATTTGAATGGATCAATACTCAAACAAATAATACAATTGGATATAGTCCTGCAACAAGCGCGGGCCTCTATAAAGTCGCGACGATGGGCGTCTATAACTCGAGTGGAACATATGGTATGATCAATATACGCGGCCAGATCGGTGGTTGGCTAAATAGTAATACCATGTATGTCGATTTAGCTATCATTAGCCGCGGTGGTCTCACCGTATGGGGAACCGTGTATGGAAGTCAATCTGCATCAGGATTATGCGACGTTGTCTATAATCTTAATACCAATTCACAGTATGATATTTATATTTACATTAAATCGGCAACATACATCGTGTATGATCTAATGGTATCTGGGGCATCAGGTAATAATACTCTATATGATCCTGTTGGGGCGGCTGTGGTGTCCCCTGGAGTACTTACGCTTACCTCTCTTTCTGCCATGGCAAATATATATCCCAGTACGGGTGGCTATATCGGTATTGGTACGACCGCTCCTGGTAACTATGCGTTAGATGTAAATGGAACCCTAAATGTTCGTGCGTCGTTTACCGTGAATGGTGTCGCTGTTGCTACAGGTACTGGATCAGTATGGACAGTAGGCGCAGCCAATACGATTTATTACAGTGCAGGAAATACATGTCTATTTCGCAATCGTCTTATTTTTTCTAATTCTATCAATGATTTCAATCATAGTATTTTTAATAATAATAACAATTTGGATTCTGAGGGTGTTTTTGATGGAATAAAATACAATGGTTATAACGGTCACTGGTTCCGTGTCGGCAATGCATCTGGTGCTGTCCCCACAACTGCCATGTTTATAAATATATGGGGTCAAATCGGCATCGGTAATACAACTCCATCATATCAACTTCAACTCTCTGCCGATAGTGCTGCCAAACCATCAACCAATACATGGACCATTTCATCAGATGAACGCCTCAAAGAAAATATTGTTCTTGCCGATGTGGATCGTTGCGTAGAGATTATTCGCATGGTTCCCTTAAAACATTATCGATGGAAAGATACAGTATATACACAGGAACAAGTAAAAGACCGCTCCAAACTTGGATGGATTGCACAGGATATTGAGAAGGTGTTTCCAAAGGCAGTTAGTACGCACCCCTTTCATTACAATCAAGTATATGAAGATATCATAAAAGAGGATGGATCAACGGAAAAACGTTTGGTATCTGAAGATGTGATCGATGATTGCCGTGATTTGAATGCTGATCAAATGTATGCGGTGATGTATGGTGCCGTTCAGAAACTCATTACGGAGAATGATATATTACATGCCACGCTGGCATCCGTGCTTACACGTCTTACCGCACTAGAAAATCGGTAATATAACTGATCAATTATGTGTCGAGGCATCAATATATTTGTTATCCCAAATTACATTATAATATCATTGTATTTTATTACAAAAATATTATGATGGAATATCATTAGATAGAATGTCTTCGGGAGATTTTAATAATCTCGTCATTCGAAAAGCCACCGCTTACAATCCCGATGGCTCTTTTATTAAAGATGGATATGTCTTTACGGTCAGTTCCAACGGTAAACAAAATTGGACACCTGATTTGAAGCTGAACAATCTCGTTCTAAGTACATTCACGCTTAATTCTGAATTGTATGTCGGCAGTTCAATATTTGATCGTGCGAGCATTTCAACACTAACTGCCAGTACAATTACCACATCAAGCCTAGTTACTAGTACTTTTAGAGCAGTAAATAGCGTAACATGTACACTTACAGCCTCGACCCTACTTCTCCCATCATTATCATTTGATTCAATCATGGCGTCTAGTATTATTACTGGCGCATTAACTGCTACGAATCTGATAGGGTCCACCATCCAAACTACCAATTTAACCACGTCGAATTTTTCATTTAGCACGCTAACAGGAAGTACGTTGACAGGAAATACACTGACTGGAAATATATTTACTGTTTACTCTACCTTGTCTGGTTCCACTATTTTAACAACCAATTTAACATTCAATTCTGCTAATGGTTCTACATTGACAGCTAACTCTCTCACGATTCAATCCACCATCCTAGGATCTACAATCACTACATCAACACTTATTGTTCAAAATGCACTGACCACATCGACACTTACTGGAAGCACCTTAGTCATGAATTCCGCAAGTGTTCAATCTAGTCTTACTGTGTCTACAATGAACGCTCTAAATATAACGTATTCCACCATTCAGGGTAGCACATTATCGGCAAATACAGCAATCGTCAACTCTTCATTGGTTGCTTCGACAGTAAATACAGTGAACATTACCTATTCTACACTTCAAGGAAGTACATTGGGAGCAAATACAATGATTATACAATCAACGCTTGTTGGATCAACTATAAATGCAGTGAATATTACATATTCGACATTTCAAGGAAGTACATTTAGCGTAAATACGATGATATTGAATTCAACACTGGTTGGATCAACATTAAATATGATTAATGGTACATACTCTACGTTTCAGGGAAGCTCATTGAATGCCAATACTGTGGTATGGAATTCGACCCTGATCGGTTCAACACTCAATGCCATGTATGTGACGTATTCGACGCTTCAAGGAAGTACTATTGCGGCAAATAGCGTAACCATTCAATCTACCCTCACCGCATCGACTGTCAATGCGATCAATATGTCCTATTCCACACTTCAGGGGGATGCCATTCAATCACAATCCATTGTCGCATCCACATTGACTGGTTCCACGATCAACTTTGCCAATTTGTCGTTCTCTACATTGGTGGCAAGTACCATGACAGCAAATGTTATGTTCCCCCAGTCACTCATTGGAAGTACAATGAACATTTCTAATTTATTAACAGTATCGTCCAATGTAGGAATCCGCACGACTTCTGCCAATTATCCACTAACTGTATCCAATACCACATTTACCTCCATGGAACTCAATCGAGCCAGTACAACTACCAATAACTTCTATGCAGCCGGCACAGTCTATTCTGTGACGAATCCGAGTACAAGTTTTCGTGGCGAATATGCGTATGCGTATGGTGGTGCATCTGTCTTAGCAACCACTACACAATCTCAAGCAGTTGGGTATTATGCGATCGATGTTGCAAACGCAGGCGTGTTTAGCACAAATACAGTAAATGGACCCAGTGGTGCGACCTTTTATATGGATCCTACCAAGACATATTTTCAGAACACATCACTTGGTGTAGGAACTACTTCGCCAAGCTGGTTACTGACTGCGGCCAAAGACATCCCATTTTCAGGTATGACACTGAACCCAATGGATGCACAGCTCGTCATTTCAGGGCGTTCTAATACAGGCGTCTTGAAGATCGGAACGTATTATACGAATGGTGGACCTGTTTCGCTTGGTGCCGCACTTCAATGTAGCAATTTTAGTGGTAGCGTGGATACCCCTGCTGCACTCGTGTTGAATCCGCTGGGTGGAAATGTTGGCGTTGGCACAGCGACTCCTGGAGCAAAACTAGATGTCAACGGTCAGATTAATTCAGTAAGTACAATTACGATAAGCAATGCGTATCCTGCAGTAAATGGATATATGCGAATGACAGCGTCGACGAGTGTAAACTTTATTCAATCAGGTCTTACTACTACAACAGATAGCAAAGCCGATTTAGTATTTGGAAGTATCAACGCAGGAAGCGAATGGATGCGAATTAAAACTACAGGTAGCGTTGGTATTGGTACCACAAATCCTGGTACTTCACTTGAAGTCTATACAAATAATGGTGTAGGTGGTACGACTCAGGTGAATATCACTTCTATGGCAGGTGGGGCTACTACAACAAATACATCTGCTCTCAATTTGAAAATTCAAGGCGCTGGTGGTGGTACGGTTGATAATATTATTAGCGCACAATATAATTCAACCGACGGTGGCAATTATAGTCTTGCATTCAAACCAAATAATGGAACAACTGTGATGACTGTGGTAGGAAATGGCAACGTCGGTATCGGCACGACGACTCCTAGCTTTAAAATGGACATATGGGGACCTGCTGTCGCAGGAGATGTGACACGTCACTCAATGTTACTGCTTGCACGATCTGCAACAAGTGGTGTTCAAAATAATGTTAGCAGTGGATTCTTTACAGGGGCGAATGTAAGTACTGTTGCACCATATGGTGCTCTTGATATTCGATGTAATGGACTACCAGTTGCCGGTAACACTTA
>JACCDO010456307.1_pt1 | contig 16381 bp, 9 predicted proteins | sample 7446101 | NCBI WGS metagenome assembly JACCDO01 (sample SAMN15323440, study PRJNA562643) | freshwater metagenome | isolation source: river surface water | place: USA:Blue River Watershed | collected 2017-08-16 | reverse complement strand
GCTGCACTATAAGAAGCAAAGACTTGCTAGAAGGAAATGTTGTGTCATCTTTTCTTGAGCACAAATCCCAATGTGAAGACGGTATGAACCGCACACCCTCACTGGAGCCTCCACCACAGGCGCCACTGCGAGCTCATCGAAATTGGTTTCAAATGAAACTCTGGACGCAGGCTCGCACAATGGGTCAATATGCTGCACAATGTATGTACGATTTGAATGTTAAAGAACTTTGTAGTAAATCTTCGGTAGCACCTGTTGCCAATGATATGGTGTTTGAGGTTTTTGCACATGTCACGCGCTTTTTTGGATATAAAGTGGTACTGCTGGGCAGATATAACGCTCAAGGACTAAGTTACGATGATAAGGTTGAATCTTATGTGCGAGAAATAGTGGTAACCGAGCACGGTTTAGTTCATAAGAACCATTCAACGTCTATCGCACAAGGAGCAGCTGACACATCCCTCGCAGCAGTGGTTGAACCTGTGCTCTTGGCTTTCCAAAAGAAGTCGGAAGTGAGTTTGCCATCAAATTTATCAATCGTAGAGCAAATTAATACAAAAAAGAATATTCGCTTGCATGAATTGGAAATTTGGACGCGTGTGACTCCAAACAAGGAGTACGTGAAGGTGGTGGTCTTTCAAGGCCGAGTCGTGGGGGCTCTGCTGCTGGGCGACACCGACTTGGAAGAGACGTTTGAGAACCTTATTTTGAACAAAATGGATGTTTCAGAGATTGGTATTGCGCTGTTGGATCCTGAGCTTGATTTGGAGAGCTATTGGGACTAAATGTGGTTACGGCTGCTTCGATGTGCGAATTGGCGACCCGCGGAGCTTTATTTTTTTGATTGTCAATCAATAGACTCCTCATGCCGTCCCTTTTTGCATAGTACCGATTTTACAGCAGCACGACTTGGGAGTGTTGTGTGGTGGTTTGTTGTGTACATTGTTGTATATTATAACATAAAGTTCATTTTGTATTATTTAACCGAAGGCTTGTACGCATTTTGGTACCACCGCAGCATTGGGCTGCGGCCAGTTGAGAGCGTACTTACCCACGTAATCGCGATTCCAGAACCTAGAAACATGTCTTTGGCCTGAGTCGCAGATAATCGTGACAACTGTATGTCCAGGACCCAGCCGCTTTGCCACACGCAGTGCTGCAGCTACGTTCAATGCAGACGAGGAACCTACAAATAATCCTTCATTCTGTAATAACCAATGCGCGGTCTGCAGTACTTCTTCATCGCAAACACACTCCGCAGAATCAATGGTTGCAGCAGAAAAGTTGGAAGTTACTCTATCAAGACCAACACCTTCTACCAGGCTCTCATATCTATGCTTTTTGATCTTGCGTTCAGCTTGTTCTTTGGTGTAGCACACCCCATGCACCACGCGACTGTAAAGGCTGGAGCCTTGTGGATCTGCCAAAATGACCTCGATTCCAGAGTTATCACTTTTGCTTTTTAAATACTGCGAAACACCACCAATTGTACCGCCAGTTCCAGCGCTCATTACAAATGCATCTATTTGTCCACCTGTTTGTTCCCAAATTTCGGGTCCCGTGGTTTCAAGATGCGCTTTAAAATTTGCGAGATTTTCAAATTGATTCACAAAAACACCTTTCATATCAGAAGCTAATTTACGGGCAGCATTTACATAATGATTAGCATTTGATATGGCGCAGTTAGGAACGACAGTAACCGTAGCCCCTAAGCATTCCAATAATTTTCGTTTTTCTTCAGCTTGATCATCAGGCATGACGACATGTAACTTTAGACCCTTTGCGAGACATAAATTTGATAATGCAATCCCCGTACTCCCAGATGTGCCTTCTACAATGATACACCCCGGACGATAGAGTGGATCATGCAGTTCCGCATGCCTCAGCATACTCTTCGCTGCGCGATCTTTACCCGTTCCTCCTGGATTCATACATTCCATTTTAACATAAATTTTACAACCACTTATACGAGAAGCATTCTTTAACAATACCATCGGGGTATTTCCTATTAATCTTTCGTACGCAACATCACCGGATGCACCCTCATTTAAGATCTCTGTGCATGAACTGGAATTTGAGTCGGATGTAGTAGATTTAGAAGTGGCGATATACACAGCTAACGAGATACATATGCCGACAGTAAATCCAGCGATCAAGCTACTCCCATTATGTAGCGACATCACTTTCTTTCCTCTACTCCCTTTTTTCAATTTGTAAACTTTCGGTCGACAAAACAGAAGGCGGAAACCTCTTCCAAGGAGAAGAAAAAGAAGTTTTTGTTTGTTTTTGAAAGCCATTTCTTATTTTAAGCACTAATTTTAATATTCAATTCGGCTATTAATTTGGATAGTCTTGATATAATTTCTAAAATACAGCTTGTCGTGGGGCAACTTGCTGTTAAGTGGTGTCGAGGTGACTTATTATCGAAGTGGAAAGATAAGCTAACGTATGGAACGCTTATTTCATTCATTTGCAAATAGGAAAAAACTTGTTCAACATCCAGGGCATACAAAGCTTCCTGACTGGGAACTGTTATCGAGGACATCCGCTTTCGACGTCGTTGAGGTAAAGCGCTTATATCAGCGTTATTCGAAGATATGTTTAGAGGATGGTTTGATATCGCAAGCCCGTTTCATGTTTATGCCAGAAGTAGCCCATTGTCCATTCGCAGCTATGGCATTTAATCATGAAATGGAGCAAGCGCGTCGAGACCATTTAGATTTTACCCTTTTCGTTCGCATTTTAAGCAAATTAAGCCCTAAATCAACACCTTTAGAAAAAGCAGAATATTTTTTTGACGTTCTTCAGATCGATTTTGATAATAGGGGTCTGTTGGAGAAGGATGAAGTATTGATAATGTACAAGAACCTGAGTGGGGGTGTGCTATCACAAGCTCAATTGGAGGCAATTACTGATTCTGTCTGGAAAAATTTGTTCAAACTGCCAAACAAAGATGCTAGCAGCCAAGCCACAACCACGGGAAGTCATGAAGAGGGCGTCAATCGAACTATATTGACTGCGCATTTGTGCTCGCTGGATATACAGAATTACCTCACAGTACAGTTCTAATTTTACAAGTGAATATCACAACATTATTATAAAATATCTTTGTCTTCTTTATATATAACAATATATTTATGTTTATTGCAGCTTTTCGGCTTCACCTGCGCTACTCCTGCCGCGCGTCTTTACGAAAAGTTCTACAGCTTTGACACATGAGCAGGCCATGACCGTTACAACTCCACTGTACGCACACCATCTTTATCAACCACTTTAATCACGAATACAGGCTGCGAGATCAAAAATCGTGTTTTTAATTCGTGTAAGCATTTCTTGACGATATCCAAACCCTGCGGCAAGGACATGTTGTGCTTCCACTCTCTATCGAAAATGGATATGATGAAATTTCCTGCATAGCCGTGCGCACCAAAAGGCACTTTCGCATGAGAAGCCATGTAATCAATCCAATGAAGGCTCGCTCCAGAGTTGGCATCATAACCTGCAAGAAGCAAATTGGTTTGGTAAGGACCTTTTCGAAGTGCCACAGCCAATTCGTTTCGAACGTACGAGGCAACAGCTGCAGTATCGAGTTTAACATCGTTATCAAGTTCATAAAGTTTTAGATTTTTCTGGACATATTCTGAGAAAGCAGCATTGTCGGCGGCGACTCCTGCCCCGACCATTAACTTGTGACTATCTAGTTGTACAATTTTATCTACATCATGTTTGAAGACTAAAATGCTGCGAGCAACAGATGCGTCACTAGCTATGATAGCGTAGTCTTTTCCGACAAGACCGAATACTGAGTCCATATTATCTGGGGCGTACAGACAACAACTGACTCGAATCTGAAAAGAAATCGAAAGAAAGCATAATCATAACACATCAATGAAAGATCCCAAATAAAAAGTTAGCTCATTGTATTGATAACATGAATTATTCTTCACTATTTTACCATAACGCATTGGAAGAGGTATTCCATACGCAAAGGCAAGCAAAACTCGACAGGACCTAGTTTTGTCACATTTCATGTAATAAAATAATATATTACATTATGTAAAGACTTTCATAAAATAAAAACACATAGAAAACACAAATACAACCAGTTTTTTTTCACTTACCTAATTAATAACGATGCCAGAGGCTTTCTTATTTAAGAACTTAATGTGGGAAAGTCGAGCTCCCAGATTTCCTTCTGACCTAGTTTTGGAATAGTAGCAGATTTGGATGATGTTGCTGGAGTAAATTTTAATATAAGCAATCTCCACAGGATTTAAAAGAAGCATTGAATACACATTTTTACGTTTTTTTGACGAATACTTGCTCTTAAAGCTATCCAAATCCAAAGCTACGTCACACAATGACTCATTTAAGCTATTTACCTCGACACGTTCCTTGGATAAGTTGGGAAGAATGGGATATTGCAAAAAAAGGTTTTTATGCTACATTTCTTGCAGATCCTAATTTCGAAAAGAGAGTGGAAGCGTTGAAAATTGTGAGCCTCTGGAGATGTCGAGGAGGCGGATTACCGCATTCTATCGAGTCGACATCACACTTGGCTGAAATTAGCATGCTTGATACAATCGCATCAAGCTCTTCAGTGCAAAAAATTGATGGTACAAGCACACCAGGTACCATTCTTAACATTCTGAAAACTTCAGAGATATCTCTCCGGTTACAGTACACACTCGCAATCATTAGAAGTGTAAACGGATTGGTTGACCCATCACAGCAGGCGGTATTCGCAGAATCTGTTATGTCTCTAGCACAGCGGCGAGGAATTCCCGGATGGATTGTGGAAATAAGACACGATGGGACACATAATCAACTACCGTCTATGGCCGTGCTGCGGGATGCCGCTCAGTTTCTAATGCATTGGTATTATGTCAACTATTGGGATGTTCAAAGTAAACATTTAAGATTGCTTAATGAGAGCACTCGAATTATTTTTGTTGACAATTCGGTTGTTGAAAAAGCTGATGAAGGTGAGCATTCTGCGGCGGAAGAGGGCTCTTATCCCTCGACATTGGAAGCTGTCTCAGATTCATGGCCGAGTTGCCCTGCAACAACTTTGACAGAAATTTTGTTGCCAATGTTTATTTATGCGGGTATACATGCTGCAATAATGACCGCTAACAATCCAGCCCAAGACACGGCCAATCCTATTCTAAATCGAAACTCGCTGCAGACTGTGCAAACTGTGTCTGCACGTTTATTAAATTGGAAAAACGCTTTGCGAGATAAGTTTCATGCTAATCCTGATTTTTTTAGTATTCTTGTCAGTAGAATTGCATGTCTTGCGCTGGATGCAGCAGAAGACACAGCATCCCCAATGTATTGTCCCCAACTGCGTGGGCATGATGACATGGCCTTGTCTTTATCTATAACGATTGGTACGGCTCATACAGCAACAGACATGGTTTTACAGCCTCGAGATGTTATACGCGCATGTCAGGTTTGCTTATATTCCTTATTAGATACCGACTGGCTACCGAAAGATACAAAAGAAGGTGAAATGTGGGCAGCGGGAGGAACATCTGCTTACTGGAATGCTATACTTTTGCGAGGCAAGCAGCTATTAAGCGAGAGCACACATCATATATGTACGCCCGAGGATCGTGCAAACATCGAACAAATCTTACAGGTACTAGCGGAACGTGATCCTGGACATACCACTTCTGCGCGCACAACAAGTGCAGGTGGCGAGCCCAGATACAAAGATGCTGCACTCGCAATAAAGCATAAAAAGATTTCACAATCATCGGAAACCAATAATTTTGAAAATCCCACGAAATGGAGAAAACTTAGCTCTTCTACAGAGTTCTCACCCTGGCCCGTAGGCCTGTGCTTGGGACGCACGCATTCGGAAGCTTTGTACTCATTGAAACGTTTGTAATTTAAAGATATGTAGCGCATATGTAATGCTTCAAAGTTTTCACGTCAAGATAGATCAAAATAACAACTGATATAAACATTACATTATGAACCGATGCCTACAAAATGTTAAGGGTGAGTACAAACGTCTTGTCCCAGCACGCGACCTGGATTAGCAATCTAGCGACGATTTTAAGACCTTGTACGCGGATTGCTGTGAGTCATGAACGACTCTGAGTCTGTCCATCATCGCTTTCTCCTCTTGCTCTAATTGGGCAATGAGAGCGTCTGCTTCCTCTGTTCGACGAAGTTCTTCGGTAAGCTTGGCGCTATAAATGGCCTGAGCTTTCTGTTCTTTCAAAGCCTTTTCTTTTACTGATTTTAACTTAACCAACTCATGCCGCTTCCGCTGTTCCTCAACTCGTTGGCGTTTCTCTACCTCTTCTACCATGAGTTGCTTTCTCCGAACTTCCAAATTTCTTTCCAGTTCTATCTTCTTTTGAGCAGCTTCTGATGATTTTGTTTCATTGACTAATCGCTGAGTCTCCTCGCGTCTGGCTTTTCTGGCAGCGTTTGCAGATTGAGCGCGAATCCTTGCATTACGTAATTGCTCTTCTCTTAACATTTTTAATGAAGCCCTATCTGTACCAGATAACTCATTGCGTTTTTTAATATTAATAATTTCTTCTGCGCGCTCCTTAGTCACCGAAATCTTTTGCAACGCCTTGGCTTCTTCCGCTTTCAGAAGAGCAATACGATTTGCTAAGAGTTGCAGATCTACTTCTGCACGTTTTCGATTACATTTTGCTTCAAGCATAGGATTTGATACAAAATCTGCCTTGTCTGTTTCGGGCCCACGGCTACTTATTATGGATTTTGAGGGCGACTTTAAATTCGACATGATTAAGATTTTTTAGTTAAACTTGAGCAGAAGCGCAATCACGAAGGAAGGATAATTGAAATGGATTGCACAATGACCAGATGTTATTATGCACTGCTAGATTTACGAAAGACTACGCAATCGATAATGACGTCTTCAGCGCGAATGCGATTTTGATGTTCGATTTTCTTCGTTTCTCCATTCTTTTACTAAAACCGTCTTGCGTTTTTGTTGGGGTCAGAGACCGAAACGTATCTCATTCCTGCCATTTGGCAGGATCTGACCGAGAGTGGTAAACCATTGAGCTCAGATTGTGGTTATTGTTGTGCCATATACACAAATTACCCCAAAAAACTTAGTTTTTATTCAGTATTTTAGCATATTTACAGCTTTCTGAGTGAAGATATCACTATCTGTGCTTCACAGTTCGATAAATGGCAGCTCAGGTAGCAATCAATAGAAAATTGGAAAATGAAAAGCAGAAGGAGTTGGAATATCAGAATATGACCGAGGTACAAAGGCTTAGGTATGACCGAAAGATTCGACGTGAAATGGAAAAATCTGGAAGTGCTTTGGACTTATACAAGATAAAGAAAAAGATAAATCTTGATCCCAAATTACACCATCCGATACTCAAACCTTATATTTATTTTGCTGGTGCTTGCAATTCAATAGCCCAGTCTGGTTGGTTCAGCAATTTAATACTATTATGCATTATAGGGGCAGGAATTTTGGTGGGTTTACAGACGTACCCGGAATTGCAGAATGATGATGTTCTGCAAACAATAGACTTTTGTATTCTTATTTCGTTCACCACAGAAGTCGTCCTTAAGATAATAGGAGAAGGTGCAGCTCCATGGTTGTATTTTTTCGGCCCTGAGTGGGCGTGGAATATCTTCGATTTCGCAATTGTCACTTTCAGCATGCCATTTATACCTTTCAAAGGAGGCCAGCTAAAGTTGCTGCGTTTAATTCGTTTAATGAGATTAGCAAAAGCTTTCAGGAAAATTCCACAGTTGCAAATGATTGTTCAAGGTCTCATCGGAGGTCTCAAGAGCATCGTCTACATCGTAGTCCTGATGTTACTCGTGTTTTATTTGTATGCTTGTGCGGGTATTATCTTTTTCAAAGGGAACGATCCGTTTCATTTCAAATCAGTAGAAGTTTCCATGCTAACGCTATTAGGTGTCGCAACACTTGATAGTTGGGGAGACATACTGTTTATCAATTATTTCGGATGTGACGTCTATAGCGGCGGTTTCTACACCACCATAAAGGACCAAGCGAATACCAATACGGGCGGCATCTCATGGTGTGGTACTCCAAATGCTCAGCCCGTAGTTTCTGCCATTTATTTCATCTCATTCATCGTCCTAGCCGCCTTTTGCATCCTATCGCTCTTTATTGGTGCGGTGGCCATGAGTATGGTCGAAAGTATGCAGGAAATGAAAGCGACGAAAGGAGACACGAAAGAAAAGAAAATTCAATCTGCACGCGCAAAAATCCTTGCAGATGCAGAGAATAAGACTACACTAGATCGTAAACAAATGCGAAGTCTACGTTTGATCGAGTTAGCCTTCCAAGGCGAGGATTTGCGACAGATTGAAAAAGACATAGATTTGGGTTTTACAGGAGTGCGTCTTTGGTTCAAAAATCTCGCATACATGTGTGGAGATTTGTGTGAAAATGTTGTATTTTCTAATTTTATGACAATTGTGATTGTCTTAGCGGGGGTGAATGTGGGAATTGGTACAGATCCCAAGATGTCCGAGAAGTTGGCGGCGGAGCTGCACATTCTGGACATCTGCATTCTCTATATCTTCTTGTCTGAGATCGTGATTAAAATGTTGAGTTTTGAAATGAAGCCTTACAAATATTTTTATGACAGTTGGAACTGTTTTGATTTTGTTGTGGTGGCAGGCTCGTTTTTGCTCAGCGGTGGCTCGCTCATCACGATCCTGCGTCTGTTGCGTTTGTTACGAGTGCTCAAGCTATTGCGCGCATTACCACAGCTGACGATGATTATTTCTGCATTAATGAAAGGAATGAGTGCAATTATATTTATCTTCATTCTGTTGTTCATCTTTTACTACTTCTTTGGCATTATTGGAGTGCTTTTTTTAGGCGCCAACGATGTCTGGCACTTTGCGTCACTGCACATGGCGTTGCTGACCCTTTTCCAAGCCTCAACAATGGACAACTGGTCTAGCACGATGTGGATCTCACTCTATGGTTGCGATGTGCAGAATGGTAATCATCCAGAACTTTGCACACAACCTCAAGGTCAGTTCATCTTGGCAGCTTTCTTCTTCATGCTCATCGTCTTGGTCGGCGGTTTGGTGTTGATTACCTTGTTTATCGGTGTGGTTGGCATGAGTATGGATGAAGCATCTCGCGAGCAAAAGAAAGAAAAAGAGATTGAAGATCGTGCACTACTTGTTGGATCAGTGGAAAACCTAGACGAAGACACTGTCCGTCTGTTTAAAGAAGTTTTTAATTCGTTGGATCTTATTCGCAGCACTCGTATCGGGGCAGAAGAAATGAAATTTGGTTTAAAATTAGCAGGATTAAATCTTAATGAGGAGGAATTTCGTGATGTGTGGTCGAAGGTGGATCGTGACAAGTCCAATGGTATTGACTTTGCGGAGTTCCTCGAGTTCATGTGCGACCTGCGCTCTAACCTACGACGGTTGACGAGCGAGGAAGCTGGGGAGAACTTCGCCACTCCACAAGGTGTGCAACGTCGTGCATTTACATTCACTTCTCCAAAGCGTACGCATGACGCAAATGCAGACAATGATGCAAACAAAGAAGACCCGCAGCACCATACAAAACCAGGCTATGTGCCTGGACCAGAGTTCGACGACATTGATGAAACAGCTTTATTCAAAGAGTTTGCAAAACCTATTCCATTATCGCCCAAAATGCAGGCAATGCCCATGCAACCTCTTACCCCTATAGTCACTCAGAAGCCTGCAGCTATAAACTCGGACAAGGAGAAGGCGTTCTCCGTAGGTCGAGAGTTGAACCAAGTTGCCAAACGAGCAGAACCCGGACGTGGAGGCGATGCCGCCACAAACAATAGTATGTATCCTAAACAAGATGACTCGCTTGTAACGCCCAAGAGGGAGCTGCCCAAAGAAGGGCTGAAGAAGTACTCGTCGCCTCCGTTGGAGAAGTCGACAATATCATCAAATGGTGATATTCACAACTTTTCAGTTGTACGTGCGCAATCAAGCTTTCAAAAAGTGCCTTTTGGAGGTACTCTCGAGATTGAAGCAGATGGTCCCGAATCGCCGATACGGATTCGCAACTCTCCAAGTGGTCGCTCCCCCTACGCACCTGGCACCGCGATCAAGAAACCGGTTAAAAGCCTCGTGGTCAGTATCTAGAAAAGAGTTGATATTCTGACCCCTTTTGTTGTTTATTAACATAACTTTGTAAATATGTAAAAGGATTGGTTTACAGAGATTACAACTTTTAAAAGATATTATAAGAAAGGAAGGTCGGTGACGGCCCTCATAAGGTCGGTTGGATGTGAACGAGCAAGAGTGTATACCCCAGCTCACTCATCGGATTGAGATATCATATAGCGATATTCGCTTTAAAACAAAAAAAATCGTTTATGTCCATTTCGTTGTGACTAAGTATCGCTCAAAAACATCTGTAAAGAAGATCGTGACAGCGATTGGTATAGCCACGGCTGTGCAGTTCTGAGCCATGCCGCGCCACATGAATGCCGCACCTTCCTCGGCCATGAGCTTCTTATAAGTTGCTCCTAATCCAAGATCAGTTTTAAACATTTCATTGCGTAATACATCTAAAGGATTCGTTAGAGCGGCACCTGCTAGTCCTGCAGCTACAGATTTGATTGCAGATCGTGTTAACACGGCAGATCGGTTTGTTTTGTCTGCTGGAGGCAGATTATCTTCCATATAATCCTTAACTACTACTGCGGTAATATATTTAGGAACAGTCTTTAAGACTCCAGCGGATACACCATGCCACAATCCTGAGAGTCCTCTCGTTTTGTAAATATGTGCTAATGCTTGCGAAACAGTTTCGTGTTTACTTTTGGGGTCTTGAATAGTAACAGTCGTACGAACAAGTGGCATGTTTACAAATTGCACTAATGTCGATATTACAAGGGGAGGAATAGTTTGTGCCAATGGTTTACTAAGCCCTTGATCTAACAAGAGGCGTTTCCACTTATCTGATCCATAGAAAATAGCCCCACGAGCCCAAGTCATACCAATCATCGTAGCCACAACACCGCGGTACGGCATTGTGCTAGGGCTGATTGCTTTCCAATATTTTTCTAGAACTGACTTCCCTTCCAGTTTGAATCCACTCTGACCGATCGCAGCAGCTCGCCAAAGTGGAAAGTTGATAATAGCCGCAAGACCTGAAGCTCCAAAATGACATAGTGCATGAGGATCCATGGAGTCAGATTGGAAAAGAGGTTGATAACCTTTTCTATTCTTTTATCAAGAATTATTTTCGCGACATATATATTGGTCTAGTAAAAATTGAGCAGAATTTCTCTTGCTCCTTGTTTACCAAATGCCTAAACAAGCAGTATCTCATGCGCCAATTGAATATATATAAGAGTGTCTGCGCAAAAAAATATGCTAATTTTTTATATAAACTTCGACTTTTTATATACTTTTTTGATAAACTTCGAAGTTTTAACAAAACCAAGTAAATTTAATCTAATAATAATAGCATGCCACAAAACCAAAATTGACCATCTTTATTTGAAGAGAGCCGATATACTTTTCTTGTTATGCAGATTGTAAATAGCTTGTGCCAATAAAGGTCCGACACTCAGCTGCGTGATTTTTCCTGTCGCCAATGCATTTTCGTTCAGTCGAATGGTGTCGAGAACGACCAGTTCTGTGAGCACCGAGTTGGATATACGCTCGGCTGCAGGTCCTGAGAACACGCCATGCGAAGCAAATGCAAAGACCCTTCGCGCTCCATGCTCTTTCAAAATGCCGGCTGCTTTGCATAGTGTCCCTGCTGTATCTACCATATCATCAACGATGATTACATCACAACCAGCCACACTGCCAACCAAATCCATACGCTCAATCTCGCTAGCCTTAGCGCGCTGTTTGACAATCATGGCTAGAGTAGCTTCCACTTCGTATTTCTTCGATAATCCATCTCTAAACATTTTGGCACGATATACACCCCCAGCATCGGGCGATACAATGCAAGGATTGACTAAGTCCATATCGCCGAAATAGCTTACACCTACGGTACCCCCATCCAAGTTGTCAACAGGAACTCTTGGACCGAAGAAACCTTGAATCTGACCACAGTGCAGGTCAACAGCCACCACGCGATCTACCCCCATTGCCTCAAGAAGACGCGCCACGTCAGCAGCGCTAATAGGCACTCTTGCTTGCATTTTGCGGTCCTGTCGGGCATATCCATAATATGGAATGACGGCTGTTATCTTCTGAGCTGACGCACGACGCATAGTTGATATCATCAACAACAGCTCCATAAGAGTTTCGTTCACAGGAGCCGATGTAGGTTGAATAATGTACACATCTTTCCCACGAACGTTTTCGTTGATTACGACATTAACTTCACCATCTGGAAAGTGTCCAACAGTCACCTTTCCGAGAGACATACCTAAATGATTGGCTATATCTTCTGCAAGTGGTCTGTTAGAGTTACCGGTAAATAGTTTTAATCCTCCGTAAGACTTATAACCTTGTGCGTCACGGGTCCAAGCGATATTCGTTTTCGCCTCGCGCGTATCTATGTCTGTCTTCACAACCGCGCTGTTATGCTTTCCGTTTCCATTTGAACTGGATGCAGAGAGAGCACTGGCAGTGTTGTGAGATGCGGCTGATTTTCCCGAAGTGCCACTTGTTTTGTCGTCACTCAAAGTGGAAGCGCCGGTTGCCGGTTGTGGAGCCTCAGCGCAATGCGCATCTGTATTAGGCAAAAGTGAGCCCGCCAAACCGGCTATCATAGCAGTTCCAGCTAAAAGACGACCCCATCTTGAGCCCAGTAATCGAGAACTGCCAGAGTGCTGTAAATAGGGCATGCGTTATTGGAAAACGTTAGAAGTTAATAATTCATGTAGATTAAGTTTATACTTGAAAGTTTAGTAGATGCAAAGATCTTCTAGAAGTTGTTGCTTACCTGCTCTTGACTCGCCCACAAGGTCGACGCCTCTGATCCAAGTACTTGCCGGGGACCGACTTCTACGATGCGTGCTGTCACCCGTGTCCCATTAATATAGTGACTGGCCCGGCGGAACACGTTGGCCGACAGCATTCTGATATTAGAAATTACAGCGATGCTCGGGATAGGGTTAGGGTTAGGGTTATTTACAGTGATTAAAGGATCCTCCCTCCCACAGACGGTCGATTCGATTTTTTGCAAGTCTAATTTATGTATAATAGCGTGTTTTCACTCTTCTCAAGTTCTGATATGTAAAGTATTAATTACTACGTATATATATATTTATGCATAAATGCTTCCGCATATATATAATTTATTTAACAAAATATGTGAAAAGTCACACAAAATTTAAAGCTACCAAGGATATGTCATTATTATCATCATTGATACGGATCTGCAAAGCATACATCTTCACTGCATGTTGAATACATACCCCATCTAAAAAAATTGCGAACAAACCACATATTGCGTTGAGTAGTCTATTTAAAGCATAAAGCGGTTATGCAGCCAGAGCGTCCTGCACGGCACCCACAAATGCGTCGACAAACACCGGCACTTCTGCCGCAGTAAAGGCTAGCGGGGGTCTCACCTTCAGTACATTGCAATGTGGACCTGCAGTACCTACGAGCACGCCTCTCCGCTTCAGTGCATTTTTAATTGCCGAACACAGCTCTGCATTCGGATCTTTGGTCACTCCATCTGTGACGATCTCGATTCCCGTGGCCAGCCCTCTGCCGCGCACATCTCCCACGCAGTCCAAGCCTGCAGCAGCTGCAGCGTCTCTCGTTGCCTGTCGCAGAGTATCCCCCGCAATCAAAACACGTGGCAGCACCGCTTCGTCTTCTAGTACGTCTAATACAGCATGTCCCGCAGCGCATGATACTGGATTTCCCCCAAAAGTTGAAAAGTAGACACCTTCATTAGCAACAAATTGGTCCGCTATTGCGCGCTTCGTGATGCAACAGGCGACAGGATGCCCGTTGCCCATGGGTTTACCCATGGTGACAAAATCTGGAGAGATCCCAAATTTCTGAAAGGACCACATGTGCGAGCCCACGCGCCCGTGTCCGCCCTGCACTTCGTCGGCGCACCATAAGCCTCCCGCTTCATGTGTGAGTTGTACTAATTTCTGCACATATTCTGGCTCTAGTTGCACAATGCCATCACTTTGCATGACGCCGTCTAAGATTACCATCGCTAAGTTGAGCCCTTTACTGTTCAATCGAGCCAATGCGGCGCGGAAGGCAGTATCAGTCAAGTCTGTGCTACGATATGCATCCGGCGGGGCCCAACGCTCAACATGTGTCGGTAAATGTCCACAGGATGCAGCCGTCTCTGGGCTGAATGCGATTGTAGCTTCAGAGATGCCATGATAGGCATGTTTTGTGCACATCGCACCTCGGGCCTTCGTCACACTGGTTGCCATACGCCAGGCCAAATCATTGGCCTCGGAGCCCGAGTTGCAGAAGAACACAGTGTCTAGATCTGCGGGAAGGCTGCTCTTCAAGCGCTCAGCTAATGTGATTGCTAGCGGATGCAAATATCGCATGTTGACATTGGCTTTGCTGGCCTGTCGTGCGATAGCGACGGCTACTCGAGGATGGGCGTGTCCCACACAAGGGACGTTATTATAACAATCGAGAAACTTTCGACCGGAAGTATCGGTGATCCAGCATCCGGATGCATGAGAAACCCATAAGGGATCGTCACTGTAGCTTAGAGGTTCGCTTCCAGGCCCAATACTACGATTGCGGCGATCAGCCATTGCAGCCGTAGGTGCATCGGAGACAGTCCCAGGAGCGTTTCCAGAGAAATCAGAAGCGAATAGAAGGCCTGATGCGCGGCCCTTGGGGCCCAGCTCCCATAGCGCTCTTAATTGTGCTTCAAACAAGGGTTGCTCAGGACCCCATGTGTCGATCCGTTGCTGTGTCTCCAGTCCCGTACCAGTCCTCCATGAGAAACAAACCATCTCCAAACACACACGAGCCATCCATAAATCCGGAATTATCGCTATCTCATGCTCATCAAGAGGAGTAATCGCTTGGTAGCCATCTAGAAGAATTCTTCCCATGCGGAGCAATTCAGGCGCTCCGTCGATTCTCCCCCCCACTCGAACGTGACTCAAACCGAGGGCACAAAACATGGAGGCGATATCAGTCGCAATAGATGTGAAACTCATGTCCCCAAAGTCAACTACGCCACTAATTTTTTCATTTTGAACAAGAACATTTCCCATATTGAAATCTCCATGCACCACTTGATGACGCAGCAAGCGCAAGCGTGGCATCACGTCACTTTCGAAAAAATTCATGACATCAGTGCATAAAGAACGCAATCCGCGCTCTTCTGGGACGTAAATAAGCAACGGGCGCATCATTAAAGTCCTCTGAGCATCCCATGGGGTCACCTTATTGAACGCTGCGACGTGCCCAAAGCTTCGTAGCGCCTTGCTGCAGCGTGCTGAAGTAATTGCCCAGGCTTTGAGTAATCCATTTGAAAGTGGACCATCTCCATACTCACGCTGAGTGCCCGGCATGACTGGATAGCATCTGATCCAGTAACTCTTACCATCATGATGTTTCCATTGCCCACGCATGTCTTCTGCGCCGAGGATTTTTAGTGGTACGGCAACAGGTACCGATGGATCTACAGACGCTACATGACATGCAGCCAAAGACTCCAAATCAAGTAATAGTGGGTCTTGCGCTAAATTCGATACTTTCATCACACACTGGGGTTCGCCGCCTGAGAATAACATCATGGCTTGATCTCGTTCGCTGCCCAATGAACGAGCATCATCAGCCTTGATACCGAAAACAGATACTGCCGCAATGATTGCATCTTCAGTGCTTAGGGTAGGCGCAGGAGTAGATAGCGGATCATCCATTTGTAAGACAAACAAAAAAGATGCAAATAATGCACAAAGTCCGAAAGTACGATCGAAGAATTCTCCTATTTTGCTCCTTCTAAAATACGAAACGTTGAAGTATTTTCCGTTCAGTCGGAATACGCAAACAATCTTAACATATCTTCAAGAAAATGACGCCAGTATTCGGAGAACTTGTCAATTCATGTAAGCATTCCTCTGGATGTGGAACAACTGATAAGGTTAAGTGTAAATCATGCGGAACGGTAAGTTGATGCATCAGCAATTCATCTCCTTTCATGATGCTCTGATATGTGTCAGATCTCCACCAAAACGAACATCCAGTAACTTATATCACACTTTCTACATCGTATGTATCATATTAGGAAATGTGCAAGACATGCAAGAGAAATTCTGCCACAGGAAAGCCCGTTCCCAGCGGCAATTCCGCCCATTGCGGACAATGCAACAAGGCCCACGGTCATTAGACTGACCGACATTGGTCATCGTGTATGGCTGCTTAAATGAATCTTCCATCGGTCACAAGGCTATGC
>JACCDO011583570.1_pt1 | contig 16382 bp, 20 predicted proteins | sample 7446101 | NCBI WGS metagenome assembly JACCDO01 (sample SAMN15323440, study PRJNA562643) | freshwater metagenome | isolation source: river surface water | place: USA:Blue River Watershed | collected 2017-08-16 | reverse complement strand
TGATAAAATAGTGTGTTAGTCATGGGGTGGGTGGTTATTCTGCCCACCCCATTTGGTTTTTCAACCCTTACTTCATGGGAATAAAAAATGGATATTGAAGCAAAGAACATCATTGAAAGCTGTGTATCACACCTTGTTACAATGAGTCCGATATATGGTACCGTCTTCTTGTTTCTTAACAAGGTTGAGAGAACAGATATAAAAACAATGGCCGTTGGTCCCTATAGAGGTACTGACCTTGCTCTTTTTTACAACGCAGAATTTACAAAATCACTTACGAGGCAACAGGTACGAGCGGTCCTAAAGCACGAAGCTCTTCACATTTTGCTTCACCACATTTCTAGAGCACGCTTCTATGCTTATAACAACAAGAAATATAACATAGCGGCGGACATGGCGATCAACTGCCATATCGAAGGTCTTCCTGGAAATGCTTTCTTTCCAAAGACTCTCGGCTTTCCTGATCACGAATCAAGTGATTGGTATTACGAGAAACTACCGTCAGATGATTCTGCCGAAGGAAAGGGAGAGCTTGTAGATTCACACGATGAGTGGTCTGACGGAGATTCAGATATCATTAGTGAAAAGATTAGGTCAATTGCAGATAGAGCAATCAAAGAGCAGGAAAAGAGAGGTTGGGGTGAAATCCCAGGCGGACTTGTGCAAAAGATTCTTGCAGCAAACAAGCCTGTCGTAAACTGGAAGAAGGAGGTTCGATACTTTATCAACCAGATTATTCTTCTTGGCAGAAAAACAACTCGTATGCGTCCTAACAGGCGATGGGGTTATGCAAACCCCGGAGCAAAGAAGGATTATACGTCAAGCATCCTCGTTGCTATCGATACGTCAGGTTCGGTAAGCGATGAGCTTCTAAAATATTTCATAACAGAGTTGAACGGCATGATTTCTCATGTCCGCGTAGATCTTGTTATGTTTGATACTCAGGTGTATGGTGATCCAGAACCATTTGAAAAGAAGCGAAAAGAGCTAAAGGTTGTTGGTAGAGGTGGAACATGCTTTGAGCCACCGATCCAGCTAGCTGATAAGCTTCAGTACGATGGACTTGTTATGTTTACTGATGGTTACGCTCCGTTTCCACAGAAGCCAAAAACAAGAGTTCTTTGGTGCGTACATGAAAATGATGCTGGACAAAACTTTCCTTACGGAAAGAAGGTAGTTATATCTAAGAAGAAATTCTGATACACACGCACACATACGCATTAAGCATAGATGAGCTAAGCTTAATGCGTATGTTTTTATATACAGAAAGGGATTTTAAAAAATGAAATTACTAGTTTCTAAGACGAAAAGCAAGCTAACCAACTTTAGTGTCGTGTTTCAGGCCGGCTCGGTTAGAGAAGAATCTGTTGGCGTTCCAAATGGTACTGCTCACTTTCTGGAGCATTACTTATTCAAGGGAACTGAGAAAAGATCTCAGTTTGAGTTAAACAGATCTATGGCTTTCTTTGGCGCAGATGTAAACGCATATACTTCGCATGATAGGGTGTGCTACTATTTCTCATGTCCAACGGAAAATCTAGAACAGTGTGTTGAGATTTTTTCCGACATGATTAAAAATCCAGCATTCCCGGTTTCCGAATTTGAGAAAGAAAAATCTGTAATTTTAGAAGAATTGCAGTCAAACCTAGATGATAATGATACAGTACTAAGTAATGAGCTATTTTCAAATATGTATAATTCTTTCTATGATAAGACGGTCATAGGAACGAGAGAGGATATTCAGTCGATACAAATTGAGCATATTAAGCAGTTTTATAATGAACTTTATAAAAAATCAAATATGATTGTTTCCGTTGTTTCTGCTGAAAAAGAAAGCACAATAAAAGATATTGTTGAAAAATATCTTTATGCTGTCGATGATGTTTTTGAAAGAGATTTAAAATATGATTCAAAGACAATCAAGAAAGATCGCAACGTAAAGATTACGAGAGAAGAAATAGAACAGTCTTTGTGTGTCATGGCTTGGCCATGCAGGTCAAATAAGCACAAAGATCACTACGCAACTCTTATATTCAAAACAATGTTTGGATCCGGTATGGATTCAATTTTATTTCAATCAATAAGAGAAGATAAAAATCTAGCTTATCATGTTGGTGCATATGCATTTACAGATTCATCTAGCGGAATGTTTGCGATAAACTATTATACTAGTATGCCTTCTGTAGCAAAAGATGCAATAAATGTTGAAGTACAGAAGTTTCTTAAGGATGGTTGCTCCGATGAGCAGCTACAGAGAGCCAAAAACAAGATAAAAGCACATCTTTATGGATCAATGGAGAAACCATCAAATATATCTTCTGCAAGGGTGGTTGCACTACTTGAGGGAGTTAGAAATAAATCTTTGGATTTTATCTCTAAAAAAATAGACTCCGTAACAAAAGAGGATGTTTCTCGCGTATCTAAAGATATTTTCTCTGGACCAACTCTACTTGTAGAGATTGTAAAATCAGAATAAAAATTTGATTAAAATTAGGCTAACATAAAGTTTGATATACCCCTCACAAAACAATTGTGTAGGGGTACAATTGTTTTGAAGTGGAGGTTTTTATGGAAGTAAAATTACTTTGTACTGGAGATATGAGAGCTATAGCTCATTCTGCATGGGTTTCGACGATAAGCGAGACTCAGGCAAAAAGAAAAAGTGATGCGGAAGTTGATAGGGTTGTCAAATTCTTAGTTGATAATACACATACAACACCCTTTGAATCAGTAACGCTAACATTCTCATTTTCTCTAAAAACTGATGGTGACTACTCAGAATACGATAAAATCAAAAAAAATAAGATAAAGCAAAGGTGGGTTAGAGAGACATCCAGGATGGATGGTGATAAAGAAATAATATCTCTAACAACAGATTTGTTTAACTTCGTAAAGATGATGTCCCAGTATTCTATTTCAGAAATTGATATTAATCCGCTTTGGTTGTGTTTTAAGGCCGATCAGCCAAAGATTGCGGAAGTTGTAAGCGGATTTCTAAAATATGAACACACGAAAAAATATGAGGATCCTAAAATAGATTATGATAAAATTTTAGGGCAAAAGAAACAAGACATTTCTGTTGAAATGATATCGTACCATGATACAGGTGATATGGTATCATCTAGAGCAACATGGAGAATATCATGTCCACTATCTATTGCAGTACAGTTGCTTAGACATAGAAGCGGAAGTTATAACATGACATCAGCAAGATATAGGACAATAAAGCAAGATATTGTTAGTATTTTTGATGATATTTCCGATATTGCCGAGAGAGCCGGTAGGACAGAACAATTAAATCTTATGTTTGAAGATGCACAAATTATGTCATCAAAATATGAGCAAGAAATGCTTCTATTTAAAGAAGCAAAAGATCATGGAAAAATAACCATGACAGAATATAAGAGAGTAAGAGAATTTATTAGATACATTCTTCCTGAAGGCAGAATAACAGAGCTTTATGCTTCATTTTATATGGATGATTTTTTATCATACCTAATTCTTAGAAACTCTACACACGCACAGATTGAGCACGCATATTTGGCACACAGTATGTATAAAACGATGGAAGAATATTTGAATTTACAAAAAAAGTTTAATTTTATTTTAAATTAAACTTACCAAATAAGTATCATAAACCATGAATTTAGATATAAATTTAATTTTAGGTTTGGCAGGATTAACGATAATTATTTCGAGTGGCTCAATTTTTGATAAGCCAAGAGCTTTTATTTCAAATAAAAGTAAGTTTTTGGGTGAGCTTGTTTCTTGTCCTATGTGCCTTGGTTTTTGGGTAGGTCTTATTTTTGCAGCATTATTTGGAATAAACCCCATTATAATAGCAGGAATCGTTAGCTTATTTAGCTGGGGATTTTTTAATGTTGTAGATCTAATATCTACAACATCTGCGTATGTTACAAACCTTATCATACTTCAAAATAATAATCAAGAAAATGAAGAAGATATCGATAGAAAAACCGAATAAAAGTTGAAAATAATTTTTTTGGAGATAAAGTGAAAAATAACAGAATATCAATACCTTTAAAAATAAAAAGATCTCTTTTTTATGACGACCAGTTCTTTAGAGAGGCGTGCAAAATAATAAAATTAGAATCAAATACATCGTTCCCAAAGCAAGATCAATGGTGCGATGAAACCGGTGTATTTCATATTGAGTTTGCTTTAGCTGGTTACTCTCCATCGGATTTAGAAATAATAGTCGAACAAGATGAGTTTATCGTCAGAACAATAAAAAACGATAAATTTGAAAATGTCGATACCAACGCAGAAAGGGTTGGAAGCATGTCTTATGACGACCTTCGTAATTTTGTTGACAATTCCCTGGTCGGACAGACGCAAGATGACTCCGACAAGAAAATTGTCCCAAAAGCAAAAATGCAAAACGGTATAATATCGAGGGGGATAGCAAGAAGAAGCTTTACATATGGGCTGGTTTTGAGCGGAGAGTATGATCTAAGTAACCTGACAGCAAATATGAAAGACGGTCTGCTTCATGTAGTCGTACCAAAAAAAGAAAATATACTGAAAAAAGTAATAAAAATATCTTAAAAGAATAAGGAGCTGAAAAATGTCAAGTGATAATGTAGAAATGCTGATTAAGAATATGGTTAGAGCAATAGTTGATGATACCTCATCTGTGTCCGTTGAAGTTTCAAGTAGCTCAAAAGGCTTGCTATATGAAGTAAAGGTTGGTAAGTCCGACGTTGGTAAGATTATAGGTAAGCAGGGAAGAATTGCAAATGCAATAAGAACTCTTGCTAAGGCTGCCGGCGCAAAAGACGGCGAAAGAATCATGGTAAACGTATTAAATACGGCAGTCTGATATGTTGCCGGAGCAATTTTCCGCAACAGAGAGGAGGATGTTCCGAAAAGCGTTACAAGGCGCGCGCAGGCGCGCACGCAAAAAAAACTTGCCATTTTGCTTAGATATACCCACAATAAGGGATGTATTTACAAAGCAAAATGGCAATTGTTTTTATTCGGGCATAAAAATGAACATTGTAAAAAACCAAAATAATCAATTGCACGATGAGTTTAAAATGACAATAGATTGCATTGATCCAAATCTTGGTTACAGCAAAGAAAACGTTGTTCTTTGTTTGTATTGCATAAATTCTTTTAAACAAAGAATGAAAAAAGATCAAATGTTTGACATTTGCATCAAAATGTTAGAGCATCAAAAGAGTAATATACAGTAAGAGATTGGTATGGCAAAAAAAGAAAAGTCAACAACTAGAATTTTAGATAAGATAAAAAAAATGTATCTAAACTATGGTATAGATATAGATATTATGGATGATGATGAGTTAGAAAGAGTCTCTGATTTTTATATTGCAAACAAATCAAAATTAGAGGAAGACTATATCAAATCATTAGAGTTAAAAGGAAAATTTTCCGAAGAAGAATTAATATGACTAAAAAATTAATTGGTAAAAAAAAATTATCATCCGCAATAGCAAAAAAATCACTTCTTACAATACCTGAAGCAAATCAGATTATAGATGTAATATTTGATGAAATAAAAAGCCAGCTAGAAGCTGGAAATAATGTAAATATAAAAAACTTCGGCAAATTTGTTCTTCATGTTCAGAAGCCTAGGCCAGTTATAGATTTTGCAAATCCAAAAGATTTTCTATTATTGGATTCTATAAATATAGTTAAGTTTAAACCATCTCACTTTGTAAAAAAGCTAATAAAAGAAGCTTCAGTAGATCTGTCTGAAAATAATGAAGACTTTGAATTAGAGCAAGAAGAGAATGGCGAAGAATAAAATTAAGGAATTTTTATGACAACACCAACTGAAAAATTAACGAAATTTTCATCATCCACAATACTAACATCAGATTTTGCAAACTCTCTGTATGGTGGTCTTTATGGTTCTGGCGAATCAATATACCTATCATCTGATGATTCAAGAGTTATTGGTCATGTTCATGATGGACAACATCTTGATGGACATGCATCAAAGGTAAATTTAGTTACGCATGTTACAGGAAAGTTAACCAACACAAATCTTGCCGACTCTGCTGTACAAAAAAACAATATAGCAAGCTTCTTAGACCAGGGCAATGCTATACCTGAATTTGTTGAGATAGACGGCGTAACAAGATATCTTTTAGATTTATCCGATATAAGAAGCACCATAGATCCAGAAAGTTTTTCTTTTAAAACAGTGGCGAATACAATAATTCAGTACAGCGAAGATTACACTAGCAGCGGACCAGATTTTATTGTGGGCTCATCGCAGGTTGATGATTTAGATGAAGATGGGGATGGTGACAGCAGAATATTCTTCAAAAAAGATGAATCTAGCTTTAGGGCAGGCATTGTAACCGATGATTCTTGGGATAAGCGTGGTTTATACTCTGCAGCATTTGGATTAAATAATAAAGCGTATGCTGATGGTTCTTTTGTATCTGGTTCTTTAAATACATTGGATGATGATGCAATAGATTCAGCTTCATTTGGTCAAGGAAACTCTGTTTACTCGGAAACATCTTTCGTTACTGGTACAGACAATTCAGCATCTAGTACGGCGCATAATTGTTTTGTTACCGGAAGTGGGAATAGAGCAGATAAAGAGTCATCTGTTGTAATTGGTTCTGGAGGAAGAGCAAGATCGATAAATGGCGAATTTGTTCAATCTGGAGATAGCTTTGTTGAGCAGGGTGATGCTCAAATATCAAGATTTACATTAATGAGAAATATTGAAAAAAACGCAAACCCGTATTCAGAACCATTATATCATAACGGAGATTCACTAACCGGTGAAAATTATGAAATTGATACATTTTGCTCTTATGTCGTAAAAGCAGATATAATCGGTAAGGTTTACGGAAGTCGTCAAACTGCGGCATTTAATTTAGTTTATGTTATTGAGAAGCAGGTATCTGGATTTGCTGCAAACGTAATACCATCTACAAAAACTATATATCACCAACATAATCCTGACCTTCTACTTACAGATGTGGAGATAGATGTATTTAATGATAAAATAAGGGTACTAGTTTCTGATACAAGCGGTTCGCCGTGCAATATCAATTGGTTTGCAAGTGTAGAGATTCTAAAGGTCAAGTTCGCATAATAGTTTTCAATGGAGATATAAAATGTCATTTACTGTAGGTGATACATCTGCTTTTTCTGGAAAAATTTACGCACAATCAGCTCAACTAGCTGGACCAACAAGTTTGGCACCAAAAAGTATGTCAAACGGAACTACAACATATACTGCATTAAGCACAGACTCATTTCTTGTTTTTGATACAAATGATTCTCCTATTGTGACAGGAAGAACAGTCTCACTACCAAGCGAACCAAGCGGTATGGTTTTAAGAATTGCTAATGTGTTGGGTTCTAATGCGAAAAAAATAACAATATCAAATCCAGTAAATGGTTCAACAGATTTTAAAATATTCAATAATGAGATTGCTGAATTTTACCTTTATGGTAGTAATTGGGTTTTAACAAATCTCTTTTATAAGGAAAATATAGTTTTTAATTCAAACAACTCATTAGTTATAACTAATGAAACTACTGTTGTTTCTAGTCCACCAAGTCCTACAACGTGGTCCAACACAATACCGCTGGCAGATGACTTCTCTCCAAATAAATCATTATGTATTAAAAATATTGGAACAGGTGATTTAACTGTAAATCCTGCAGGATCGGATACAATTGATGGTTTAACATCAATATCTCTTACTGCTAAAAAATCAGCAACACTAAGAACAATATATGATAGTGGCTCATCAACCTACAAGTGGTACATTATACAGTAAGATTTTTAACGTGACAAAAATAAAATTATATCTATGCTGTAACGGAAATGCTGATAGCGATGGATTTACATATTGTAAATCTTGCGCAAATGAGATATGTGATTTTAGCAAGCTTGATTTAAACGAAGATGCAACAACAAAACTCTATAATTTTCTAGATAATGCAACGGGCCTTTTTGACGGGCCTGTTCTAAATTAAAATAAGGCATTTAATATAATTAATTTATTGCATAAGAATTTCAGTTTGTTTGATGAAAAAAATATTGTAAAAATACAGTATTTTTTCAAAATGCATAAAGATTGTGGAGTATTTATAGAATTAATACCGGAGTAAATAATGGAAGACGTAGAGATACCAAGCTCTTCATCTTTTCTTAATTCAAGAAAAGATGAGGCAAGAAAAAGGTTCGCACAAACTATAGATGAATTTAAGAAATTATTATCAGATAAAACGCATCCAGATAATCAAACACAAGCTTATCAAAATAATGAAAAATCAATATTATCTCGAATGCTTTCTTCTGCGGATGAGTTAGATAAGGTTTTTCCGGGAGAAGGATTTTTTGGTTTGATAGCTATAAATTTAAGAACAAGTCTTAAGTTAAAAGGCGAACTGATAAAAATGGAAGTAAGAATGAGAGAGTTGGAAATGGAGGTTAAGAGACTTAAAACAAAGCCAAACTCAAACAGCAAAAACTAAAAAAATAAAAGGTTGTAAAAATGAATACCGCTGACTACAACACATTTTGCGAATACCTGAAATCACTCAATATATATAATTTTAATATTGATGAAGACCGATTCTCATCAGTAAAAATAATAAATATTAGGCCATCGCTAAATTCAAATATAACAAAATTATCAAAAAATCTAGACCAAATTGGTTTTTTCTTTGGCTCCATAGAAAAACCAATATTACGAAATGATTTTGAAAAAGGATGTTATAAAATTGAAATAAGATGCGGAGAAATGCAGTCAAAGAGTTTTGGATCGTTTTCTTCTGGCAGCGGAGAAATACCGTTAAAAATTGGTTTAGATAAATACGGAAAAGAGATTTCCGTTGATTTAATGGAAATGCCCAATCTTATGATTGGTGGTACACCAGGTTCTGGAAAGAGCACTCTATTGCATTCTATAATACTTTCCGTGCTAGAATCTGATTCTATCATATATCTTTGCGATCCAAAAGTTGTTGAATTATCAAGATATAGTCATATAAAAAAAATAAATTCAATATCTAGTTGCACGGAAGAGTTGTCTGTACAATTAGATCTTATTGAATCTATACTTGAATCACGATTTAATCTATTAAGAAAAAATAGATGCTTAGATATAAAAGAATATAGAAGAAAAATATCAAAAGATATGATGTATAATGTTTTGATTATAGATGAGTGGTCAACATTTGCCATAAACAAAAGCAACATACCAGACAGGATTGCAAACATAGCACAGAAGGGTAGAGCGGCAGGTATCTCTATAATCATCGCAACGCAGCGACCATCAGCAAAAATTTTTCCGGGAATAATAAAAGCGTCGTTTTCCGGTAAAATTGCCATGAGGACTTCCAGCGCCGCGGAAAGCAGAATCATAATAGATCGCGGTGGCGCAGAGAAGTTGAGCGCAAAAGGCGCAGGAATACTTGTCTCACCACAACATAATAGCGAAATTATATTCAGAAGTCCATGGATAGATGATATATCAGCTATAATTAAGGAGAGATATCCAAAAAACTGGTACTCATTATTTGGTTTTTAAAAATGCAAACATATAAAGTATCTAGAAATGATATAATAAAGCAGGTGCCAATAACCGGCATTGCAAATAGTCTCAATATATCATTAGAGCGTGTATCTTCAGGTAATTTTCAATGGCGATGCAAATGCCCATCAAAAGAACATAAGCACGGAATGGAGAAAACATCTTCATTATATATAAATGATAATGAAAATAATTTTTTTTGTTACGGTTGCAATTCTGGCTCATCTGTCATAGATTTCTATATGATGTGTTATGATATTGATTTTCAATCTGCGTTTTCTCAGCTAAGACTGATGGTAAAAGAGCCTGGTAAATTTGCAGATCAAAAAGCAAAGCAAGTAGATAATCTTCCTCTTCTCATGGATAATTCAAAGATTATAAGAGAATATCTTGTCCAAGATCCCTCTAGATTAAGTACAATGGATTCATTCCTTAAAAATCTAGATTTACACGTCTTTGATAAACATAAGGATGATAATGATTTTTTAACTAAAACGAATAAAAAATTAGCAAAAAAACTGGGGCTATAAATGAAAGCTGTTATTTGCGGTGATGTTCATATTGGTGCAATTTTTGGTCTAGGAAAGACGAATCAAAGTGGAGGAAATACGAGAATAGATGACTATGAAAAAACACTCAATAATATAATTGACTATACTATAGAAAACGAAATTGAGGTTTTTATTCAAACTGGCGACTTATTTGAGGTAAGAAATCCTACGCCAGAGCATATAGAGATCGCTGATCGTGCAATAAAAAGACTTTCAGATGCCCATATTTTTACAATAATAATAATGGGAAACCATGATTATAAAAAGATGGGTAGCGGATTCACAAGCTCCATATCATCGCTTCCTGCAAGAAATTATCCGAATGTAAGATTGTTATTGGAACCAGAAAATATTGTTTTTACAAATAAATCTGGAGCAAAAGCAAATCTTTTTATGATCCCATACAGAGATAAAAGAATGTATGATGGTCAATCTCAGATGGAGATAGTAAATAATTTCAACATAGAAATTAAACAATTATTTGATTTAGTCGATAAAAGACTACCAACATGCGTTGTTGGTCATAACTTTTTCTTCAAAGGAAATTATTTTGATTTCGGCGGGTCAGAAGTTTTGCTATATCCAGAGTCAGTTCAATCAGCAGATATAGTGATAATGGGCCATCAGCATGAGTTTTCAAATATAAAAAAGGAAAATCCAAAATGTTTTTATTCAGGTTCTATGGAAAAAACAAATTTTGGAGATCATAACTCTGACAAATATTTTATAGAGTATGACTTTTTAAATAGAAAAGAAAAAATATTAAAAAGTAAAGTTAGAAATTTGTGTGATCTAAGCATAGATCTTTCTGATTATACATCATCAAACTATATGGATAAAATTATAGAGACAATTTCATTATCCATGATACAGGACTCTGTCGTTAGATTGAAGTTAGTTATAAGGGAAAATTTATCAGGAGCAATTAACAAAGGTCAAATAGAAAAAATACTGTATTCTTACGGAGCACACTTTGTTTCAAAAATATTGACGGATGTAATTCAAACAAAAATAATTAAGACGGACGATATACTTATCCATAAAAACGATTTTGATTTGTTTGAAGCATATGCAAAAGCTCAGGGTATGACTGAAGATATGCTTAAGCAAATAATAGATGAGGCCAGGAGTATCATTAAATGAAACCATTATTTCTAAAAATAGAAAATTTCTTTTCACACAAAGATTCAGAAATTGATTTCAATAATTTTAATTCGGCGTTATTGCTGGGTTCAATAGATGGTGATTACACCAAAAGTAATGGTTCCGGAAAGTCTGCAATACTTGAATCAATCCTTTGGTGTTTATTCAATAAATCTAGGGCAGCGCAGATGGATGATGTAATACATTGGGGAGAGAATAGAGCGCAGGTAACGTTTGAATTTTTACATGATAATAAAACATACAGTGTAAAAAGAAATAGATTTAGAGCAACATCAACTTCAACAGTTGAGTTTCTCGTTATGTCTGAAGATGGTAAGTGGATTCCGTTATCTGGCTCAACCTCCGGTGATACAAATGAAAAAATAGTATCAACGATAAAATTGGATCATAAAACTTTTATAAATTCTGTTTACTTTAGGCAAAATGATATATCTGAGTTTGCGCTATCTGAGGCTTCCAGAAAAAAAGAAATATTAAAATCAATAGTTGATATTTCAAAATGGGATGATTATGAGAAAGAATCAAAGAAAAAATTAAAAAAAGCCCAACAAGACTTGGCAATAGCGCAAGCATCCATAGATGCGCTTTTAACTGAAACAAATGGCCTCGCATCACATTCAATGAAAATGAAGGAGGTTGAGGAAACTATATCTCAGATAAAATCAGAATTAGACTCAGCAAAAAAAGAAGTAGAGTATTTGTCTGAATTATATGTTACAAAGAAATCAGAGCTAGATACAGACAGATGGGATCGTGTTACAGCAGATATATCTTCATTGAAAAAGAGAGGCGTAGAGCTAAAGAAATCATATGAAATAGTATCAGAAAATTTAAATGACCTTATAGGTAAGCGTGATTCAATAGTATCAAAAATATCTGGAATAAATTCAAAAATATTATCCGTATCAATCGATGATAATATAGAGGATAGATTTGAGAAGATGAAGTCTGAAATATCAGACTATTCTTCAATATTGAACTCTGCACTTGAAAAACAAAAAGAACTATCAAAGATCTATTTAATAGAAGGCGAATGTTACGTTTGTTCAAATCATATAGATAATTTTAAATTTAAACAAATATCTGATGAGCACAATAAAAAAGTAAAATTTACAGAAAGCAAGATTGATAATGCGAGAAATAGGCTAAATTTCCTAGAAGAAGAGAAAAAAGAAATTATAGCGCAGCTCGAACAGAAGGCGAAGCTTAAGGCTATTAAGGAAGAGTTACCTGTCTTGGAATATAAAAAATCCCATATGGATGAAGAAATTTTGAAATTAAAATCATCAAAAGATGAGATGCATGAAGAGCTTGTTAATATAAAAAATCAAATATGGGATGCTGAAAAAATAATAGCATCACTTAATGATGAAAATTTTAAAAACATAATGATGCGCTTAAAGAGCAAGAAGGAAGAGGAGGCATCACTTTCAACAAAACTTATGTCACTTAGTATTGACCTAGGTTCATTAAGAGAGAAGGCTTCTGCATTCTTAGATAAGAAAGCCCAGCTAGATAGTGAGAGAAAAAAATTAATCGAAAAACAAGATAAGGTTTCGTGTCTTGATAAAATGTCAAAAATGTTTGGTAAAAATGGCATTCAAACAATACTACTAAACGCCGTCATATCAGATCTTGAAGTAAAATCAAATACAATACTGGAAACAATATCGCAGGATACGTTATCCATATCTCTTGAAACACAAAGACAAGGATCTGATGGCGTTTCAATTGTTGAAACGCTTGACTTGAATGTAAAAAAAGACGGTGCTATATGTAACTTCTATTCATTAAGTGGAGGTGAACAGTTTAGAATAGCCTTAGCCCTAAGAATTGCATTGTCAGAAATAGCCTCTAATCATGGTGGCTCATCATTGGAATTCTTGCTTCTTGATGAGATAAACTCTCCATTGGATAAAAGTGGCGTCGAAACACTGTTTGTAAATGTAATAAAAATACTTGAATCAAAATATAAGATGCTGGTAATAACGCACGACGATTCTTTAAAGGAAAGATTTGAAAATATAATAGAAGTACAGAAAATAAATGGAGAAAGTTCGACAATCTTCACGTCAAGATGATGATATATTATTATTGTTATATAACTTGGAGAATATAATATGTCCATATTATTAACAGTAACTGCAAGCAAAAAACAACTTGTTGCAGGCATACCGGAATATTTAACATTAACGGCAAATATGCCTGCAACAATATTTTACACGCTCGATGGCTCTGACCCAACATCAGACTCGGATATAACAAACGATGGTGTAATATACCTTCCAACTGATAAACTAGAAGTATTATTCAAGGCATTTGCTCAATCTTCTTCTGAATCAACAGATATATACGAAGAACTTTTTTCTCAATCTTATCAAGTCTTCTCTAGAAGGTTTGCAGAAAATGATGGCATATCAATATTACCATTCGGATCTGAGCCTGTAGAATATTTGTCATTGAATCAGAATAATGAAGAGACACAACAAACTTCTATACCATTTATAGACTTAGAGTTCAAACCATCGCGTAGAGATAAATTTAAAAATTATGAGGGCGGAACAACATCGGTTCCATTTGTGAACTTTACGCTTGAACTTATATCGCAAGATTTAGCATACCAACAGAAGGTGTCGTCTCCAAACAACAATAATGTAGATTTTGATCCAACAGCCGGTCTTATAATTATTGATGGCTCTTCTGAAGAAAAATTAAAGTCACAAGTTGTAAAGGTAATAAATAGACCTTACGGAACAATGAATACTAGGTCAAATTTTTATAATGAACACCTGAGAGATTCGCCGCCTATCTTCGGCAACTTAGTTCGTTATTTCGTTAATAATGAAACCGGTAAAATGGTGTTCTACTATCACGATAGCCGCGAGTGTAGATGGATTGAATCGCATCAAAACGCAAAGGATGATCTGCGGATAAATCCATCCGCAGGTTTAAAAAATAACTATGTATTTCCATGGATCGAAGATCCAGTAATGAGTAGGATTTTCTAATGTCACTAGTAGTTGAAAAATTAAAAATGTCAGTTTCCTCGATTGGTACATTTGAAAAATGTCCAAAAAAATACTGGTATCAGTATATAGAGAAACCAGATATAGAAAAACCAAAATGGGATCATCTTGAATTTGGTTCTTACATACATCTTGTTCTGGAAAAGTTTCACAAATATCTATTGGAGCAATATCTTCCAAGTTCGGAATATCATATTTTGATGAAAAAATGTATGAACGAATCATTGAAGGATTTTGATGCCGATATACTCTCGAAAGAGATCCCGATGATTAAGGCGACTCTCCAGGCTTATCTCGACCAACTAAAAAAAGTTGGTACGCCAAATGTTATTTGCGTCGAGCGCCCTTTTCTACAGCCGGTCGGTGATTACATTATTCGGGGGTTCATCGACAGAATCGACCGGATAGCTGACGGACATTATCACGTCGTTGACTATAAAACAAGTAAAGACCCAAGATACTTAACGCCATTTCAGCTATTTGTTTATTCTTTGGTTATAATGGAAGAGTTTCCTGATGCACAAAAAATAACTGGAAGCTATATGCTGCTAAAGCACAAGTGTGCATATAAAACATGGGAAATCTCCGATAAAGATATTGAAGATACTAAAAATAAAATAATTAACTTTGGTCATCTTATAACATCAAGTATCGATGGGACACTTGAATGGAATAAGCAGCCTAGCAAACTTTGCGATTTTTGTGATTTTAAAGATTTGTGTCAAAATAACTGGACCGATTAAAATGGAGAATTGATGAAAGTATTTGTTGGTACTGCCGAAGTTTATAATGAAAAAATTGATATCGATACAAGAACCGGAAAAGGTCTTGATAAGGTTCTTAAGAAGATAGAGCCTCTGCTCTTTAAAATGTCTAAGAGCACATTTATGAGAGGATCGTCTTATGAAGACATAAAGCAAGATCTTGTCATTATGGCTATTGAGGGCATTAAATCTTTTGATCCTAATAAAAATGTAAAGCTTAGTACGTTTTTACAAATACATTTAAGAAATAAATTAATATCCAAGATAAAATCAGAGAACAAAATAAGTAATAATGCTAACATAAACTTGGAGCAAAAGCTTCCAGATGAATGCAAGTGCGGTTCGACAAAGTTTATATCTGTTGTAAAGTCTTTCTCAGAAAAAAGGACTTGCGTATCTTGCTCAAAAGTTTATACAAAAAAAGCATTTACGGCAAGACATGAAATACCATTTTGCGTTATGGATGAAAAAGTAGATACGAATGAAGATAGTGGTTTAATATTTTCAGATCTAATATCTGGTGACGATAACATTCTCAGATCATCAAGATCTGATGTTAATAATCTTGAGCTGATAAGATCAATATCATCACTAGATTCATCTATTGATTTGCAAACGCAAAACTTAATGTACCTCATATCATTCGAAGATTATTCTATAGCAGACGCGGCACAAAAACTAGGCATGTCAAACTGGGAAGCAAACTCAAAACTAAAAAGACTCTCTAGGAATGAAAAAATAAAGGAAATGATTAAAAATTAAACATGAATATTGAAGTAAGAAAATATATAGATTCTGAGTTGGAACTCTCCAAATTAAGATTACTATCTCTTGAGGAGAGTAATACACTATCTGATATTGCTAAAAAAAGACTTATTGATATTGAATTAGAATTTCAAAGTTTAAATTTTGATAATTTAAATGTAAATACTTTATCAGACGCAATGACAGCAATAAGGCTTTATAGGACTTCTAGAAAAAACTTCTCTAATATTTACATAAATAAGTCGAAAAATATAGTTAGCTCATTCGAATCTTTTTTAGACAAAGAAACTTCTTTAGATATAAAAGATAAAAAATCAATTGAGTTAAAATATCACATAAGAAGAGTTGCCATTGCTATGTGCATAAAGGATGTTTTTCTTGCACTAAGATCTAAGATTGATGATGACGTTGTTGCAATAGAGATGATTTACGATCTTATTTCCGATTCAAAAAACAGTATATTTTCACTATACAATGATTCTTTAGATTCGCTGGTGGGAATATTAAAAAAAGATTATAAGAAAGATATAAAAATTCAGCCACTCACATCTT
>JACCDO010019970.1_pt1 | contig 16382 bp, 7 predicted proteins | sample 7446101 | NCBI WGS metagenome assembly JACCDO01 (sample SAMN15323440, study PRJNA562643) | freshwater metagenome | isolation source: river surface water | place: USA:Blue River Watershed | collected 2017-08-16 | reverse complement strand
GCGGCGAGGTCGTCGGGCTTCACCGGCTTGTCGGCGGGGTATTCGCCGTGTTTGTCAGAGGCACCGTAAACAAAACCTTTCTTCACCCCTGCGCCGGCCAGCAACGCGGTGTAGCATTGTGGCCAGTGGTCACGGCTGATGTTGGAGTTGATGCGCGGCGTGCGGCCGAACTCTCCCACCCAGACGACGAGGGTTTCCTTGAGCAGGCCGCGCGAGTCCATGTCGTTGAGGAAGGTCGGCAGCGTTTGGTCGGTGATGGGCAGGTGGCGCTTCTCGATGATGGGGAACATGCGCGTGTTGTTGAAGCCATGCGTGTCCCAGCCGCCGTCGGTGGTGCTCTGCCCGCCGATGCTCTCCGAGAAATATACCTGCACGAACTTCACGCCGGACTCCACCAGCCGCCGCGCCAGCAGGCAGCTCTGGCCGTAGGGCGTGCGGCCGTAGGCATCGCGCAGTTCCTTGGGCTCGCGGTCGAGATTGAAGGCTTCGCGGAGCTTCGTGGAATGCAGCATCGACAGCGCCTTGTCGTAATAGGCGTCCAGACCGCGCGCGGTGCTGGAGTAGTCGAGCAGACGGGACTGCGCATCCACGACTTTCTGCAGCTCGCGGCGGGCGGCGAGGCGGTCGTAGGAGAGATTCGCGGGGAGGCTGAGTTCCGGCAGGCCGAAGCCAGGCTCGCTCGGGTCGCGCAGCACGAGCAGCGGGTCGTGGACTTTGCCGAGGAAGCTCGCGTGCTGGGCGGGGACGACGGAGCCATCCGCGATGGTGTAGGGAAACGCGGCGAAGGTGGGCAGCTCGGGGTCCTTGCCCGGCGCGAGCTTGTCCACGACGGAACCGTAGGCGGGGAAGAGGTCGATCGAGTCCTTGAGGCGCTGGTCATCGGTGGCCGGCGCGTGCCCGGAGAGCGCGTAATAGCCCGCCGAGTTATGGTTCTTCATCGTGTGGTGCATGGACCGGATCAGCGTGACCTTGTCCATGACCTTGGCGGTGCGCGGGAGGAGGGAGTTGACCTGGATGCCATCGGCGCTGGATGACATGGGTTTGTGCGGGCCGCGGATGCCTTCGGGCGCATCGGGCTTCATGTCGAACGTCTCGAGGTGGCTCGGCCCGCCCCACTGGAAGAGGAAGACGACGGACTTCGCGCGCGCGATGGGGTTCTTGGCCCCCTTGGCTTCGGCGGCGAGGAGTTTCGGAAGCGACATCCCGAACATCCCCATGCCGCCCACTTGCAGCAGGCGGCGGCGGGTCATCTGGAAACCGAGGTGCGGCGTGCAGGCGGAGTTCATCGCGTCAGTGGTCTAGCACGAGGAAGCAGACGGGGCAAGGGAGGCGAAGTTTCAACCAGCCGGCGGCGCTAGTTGCGCAGGAGCTTCTGCTTCAACTGGGCGGGCAGCGGCGCGTTGGTCAGCCACGCGCGGGCGGCGGCGGGGTCAGCCTGCAACCAGCCGAGGGCCGCGCGTTCGGCCAAGGTGGGCTGGCCCTCCGGACCGGCGGCAAGTTCTCCGGTGGCAAGCACGTTGAGCAATCCCTCCCAGGCCGGAGCCTGTTGTTCCCGCGGCAACTGCGCCGCCCATTCGGCGACGGCGGCCGCATCCGCCTCGGCCCAACTGCCGGCAAGCGTGAGGGTGAGCGCCCGGCGGGCTTCGCCGGCCGGCAGCGTGCCCAGCGCGGCGGCGGCCTGCTCCGGGGCATCGGATGCCCAGACTGCCAGCGCCGCTCCCGAGGCGAGCTGGCGGGCGGCTTCATCCGACAATGACTGCGCCCAGCGCAGCGCCCCGGCGGGGTCCGCGGTGGCCCATTGATTGGCGACTGCGGAGAGCAAGGAGGACTGCGTTTCGCCCGGCGGCAGGGACGCGGCGAATTCAGCCGCGGCGCGGGGGCTGGCCTGCGCCCATTCATGGCTCAGGTTGATGAATGCCTGGTCGCGCGCCGGGCCGGCGGGCAGCTGCTTCACCCATGCCAGCGCGCCCTCCAAGTCCACGCCCGCCCAGCGCGAGGCGACGTTGCCCAAGGCCTGGTTCTGGGCCGGGCCGGCGGGCAGGGTCAAGGCCAGTTCCACGGCGGCGCGCGGGTTCGTCACGGCAAGCTCGCCGGCGATGTTTTGCAGCATCTCGCGCCGGGCCTTGCCGTCGGGCTGCTGGCGGATCCAGGCAGCGGCCGCGGCGGGATCACTGTTCGCCCATGTGCCAGCTACCAGCTGGAGGATCGAATCGCGCTGCCGGCCGGGCGGGAAGTGCGCCAGCGCCTGGGCGGCAGCGGTGGCGGGATCCGCCTCGGCCCAGCCTTGGAAAATGGCCTCGGGCAGGCCGGAATGGGCGCTGGCCACCCCCACCCGCTGGAAGGCCGCAAAGGCGCGGGCCGGATCCTTGTCCGCCAGCGCGGCCAGAACCGACTGTATCGCCTCATTGCGAGCCGTGCCCGGTGGCAAAGTCTCAGCCCACGCGAGTGCCGCCGCGTTGTCGGCTTCCGCCCAGACGGCGAGCACCGTGGCGGTGGCGGACTTCCGTTCGGCGGGCCGGGAGAGCTGCTGGGCGTAGCGTAGCGCGGCTCCGGCATCCACGCCCGCCCACCGGCTTAGGAGCATCGCCAGCACGCCTTCGCGCTCGGCCCGGCGGCCCAACTGCTCGAATAGGCCGACCACGGCCGGGACATCGGCAGGGGCGACACGCTCCGCCAGCTCAAGCAGCTTCGTCAGGCGAACTTCGGGGTTCGTCTCCCGTTTGGCATCGGCAAAGGCCGTGGCGAAATCGGCCGGCGACAGCGGCGCCTCCGCCGGGCTAGCAGGAGCAGGCGGAACCTCTCCGCGGCGGGCGGGCGGGCGCGCAAGAGCCGGCACGCTGGGCGAAGGCTCGACGGCTTGTGCCGGAGCCGCCTGCTTCACTGGCACGGGTTTGCGGAAAAATGTGCGATCCACGCCCACCCCCAGCCCAGCCCCCAGTCCCAGCAGGACGAGTGCAAAGGGCAGATTGGTGGGCTTCATGGAGGGTCAGGCGACTGGGCTGCGGCAGGGGATTTATCCGCCGCCCCTTGGACTCCTGCAAACAGTTTTGTGAGCGGAGGACCGTGGATTCTCCTGACTTGAATAATTGCGGCACTTGGCCATTCTGGCGCGCAACCCAACCAATGAACCAATTCACTCGTCGCTCCCTTGGCTGGCTGACGATTGTCGGCCTGCTCGCTGTCTCGGTCTGGATCCTCTGGCCGCGCGGACCGCAGCCAGAGTCAACGGCGCCCATGCCGGCGCTGGTAAGCGCCTCGGCAAAGCCCCTGCCAGCCCAGTCAGCGGTCAGCGCTGAAGCCACTTGGAATGCCTGGCGCGCGCAGTTGCCAGCTGCCCAGCCGGCCATCGAAGATGTGACCCAGTGGCCCGCGAACCGCACCGAGCCGTTCGACCAGTTCCGCGCGTGGCAACAGCGCTACGAAACCGCGGCTGACAAGTCTGCTATGGAGACCGAGGGCGTGGCCCTGGCTCAGGCCCGTCGCGCGGCGATGAAGCGGTGGATCGAGCGGGACCCTGAGTTTGCCCTCGCGCAGGCGGTTGGACCGGACGCGCGCCGGACGCTGCCCGCAGCCGTGCTGGCCGAGCTGGAACGCTGGGTGGAAGGAAAGGGTGGGCTGGAGGTGATCGTGCGCTGCGGTCCGAACGTGAAGGCCGCCGAGCAGCTCACGCGCAATGTGCGGGTGGGCGGTGAGAATTTTCGGGCGTTTGTCTATGGCCGGCGCGTCGGGCAAACCACGAAGTATGACCTGCCCATCCATGCTGTCGCCGTGGATGGGTTGCTGGCTTTGCATAGCAGCCCAGTGCGGCAGTTGGAACCCGGTGAGGCGCGGGCGCGCGGGCTGGACCCGGCGGCGATTCATCTGGAGACCGGCGGAGACGTCGCCTTCGCCGCGCACGCGAACGAGGCCTTTGCCATCGAGGCCAAGCTGCTTCAGCGTGAGGCCGGGCTGGGGGCGTATCCGCGGATGGGGCAGCTTGCGGCCGGAGTTTTGCCCGCAGGACTGCCGCCTGGCACGGCCGCGTTTCCGCCCACACCGGGCCACACTTTGGGGGTCAAGCGCGCATTGGTCATCCGGGTGGATTTCTCCGACGATCCCGGCGGCCCATTTGACCGCAACACCGGCGCGGTGATCACCACCAACGCCATCGGCACCGTGATGAGCCAGACCGATGCGTTTTACCGGGCTAATTCGCAGAATCTCACCTCGCTCCAAACCACCATCCTGCCCGCCGTGTTGCGGTTGCCGCGCACGAAAGCGACTTACGGCGGGGCGGATCCCATGGACGATCTGCGGTTGGACGCGTTGGCGGCCGCCCGCACCTTCGACCAGCAAAACGGAAACACGGGCCAGTTCAACCCCGATCAATATGACTGGGACATCACGGTCTTCTCCGATGTGCCCGGCTTTAGCTTCGGCGGGCTCGCCTTCGTGGGGGCAAAAGGCCAGTTGGTCAACGCCGAGTTCAGTCTCCGCATTCTAGGTCATGAGTTGGGCCACAACTACGGTTTGAACCACGCGAACCGCTGGGATGTTACCGGCACGGAGCCGACTGACCCGGCGGGCACCCACAACGAATACGGTGACGAATACGACATGATGGGCGGCAACAACATCAATACGGCGATGCACTTCAACGAGTGGTTCAAGTCCTACTTGGGGTGGCTCAACGCCGCCAACCGCACCGCCGCCCCCACCAGTGGTGTCTACCGGCTTTTCCGGCACGACCACCTCTCGGCCACCGGGCTGCGCGCCATCACCGTGGGGCAGACCAATGACCGCGCCTATTGGCTGGGTTACCGGCGCGATGCGGCCGTGTATCCCGCGGGGACGGCCTCCACACTCGCGGGCGGTGTTCAGATCCGCTGGGGCATGCAGGCCGCCGGACTCACCAACGACATGAGCGGCAACGGCAGCCGGTTGCTCAACTTCACCCCCGCGACGACGAACTTCACGCGCCATCCTTTGCCGGTCGGCCAAACCTTCACTGACACCAATTTCAACCTGTCCATCACGCCGGTTTCGACCGGCGGCACGTCGCCCAACGAGTTCATTGATGTGAACATCTCGTTCTCGTCGCCGCCGGCCACCATCACCGGACACCCGACGAACTTCACGGTGTTGCAAGGCGGCACGGCGACTTTCAGCGTGACCGCTGCCGGGGCCGGTCCACTCAGCTACCAATGGGCTTTCAACAGCGTGAACATACCCGGGGCAACCAGTTCCACGCTGACGCTCAACAACGTCACCACCAATCAGGCCGGCACCTATTTCGTGCGGGTGACCAACCCGGGCGGCACCGTAAACAGCTCGAACGCCGTGCTGACGGTGAACAGCACCAACGTCAGTTCCGGCGGCCTGCTGGCCCACTGGCGCTTCGACGAGGCCCCGGGAGCGACGGTGGCCGCAGACGCCACGGGCAACTTTCCAGGCACCAACTCGCCCACAGGTGCAGCCTTTGTGACCGGCGGGCGGGCGGGCAATGCGATCAGCATTGATCGGACCAACAACGGCTTCATCCGAATGGGTAACGTTCTGCCGCTGACCAACACCGACTTCACCATTTCTGCTTGGATCCGTCCGCCGGCTGGGGATGTGACCTTCAATGCGAATTTCCTCTCCAAACACACTTCAGGCTTCGTTAACGGATACATCCTCAGCTACGGATGGTTTGGGGACCTCACCAACAAAGCTCTCAGTTACGCGGGAAGCCGGACCACGAATGGCGTTCAGGAAGTGGTCACCTCGGCCTCGGATGTTAATGACGGAGCGTGGCATCAGGTCACCTTGGTTTACCGGCTTGGAACAACCACGAGCATCTTCGTGGATGGCGCTCCCTCAGAGGGTTCCATCAGCAGTTCGCCTATCGTTCCGACCACCGCGCCGTTCATCATTGGCGGCAACATGCTCGGGGCCGCGGTTGAGACGCGGTTCCAAGGCCTGCTTGACGACGTGCAAATATACAACCGTGCGCTCAACGACGCGGAGGTAGACTTCTTGTTCCAAAACCCCGGCCAGTCGCTGGGCAACGCGCCGGTGATTACCGTGCCTCCGCAGAGCGTAACGGTCGCCGCCGGGGCGAACGTAACCTTCACTGTTACCGCGAGTGGCACCGGGCCATTTACCTACCAGTGGCTGCTAAACGGCTTCCCAATACCGGGCGCAACCAGCGCCACCCTCTCGCTGACGAACGTCCAGACTAGCAATGCCGGCAACTACACCGTGCGGGTCAGCAATGCCTCCGGTAGCACGACCAGCGTTGCGGCAACACTGGCCATAATCACCTACCAACCGCTGGCGCACTGGCGATTTGATGAGGCTCCGGGTAGCACGATTGCGGTGGACAGCCGGGGCAACTTCAACGGCACCAATTCGCCAACCGGCGCATCGTTTGTGCCCGGTGGCCGGGCGGGGAATGCGTTAAGCCTGGACCGTTTGGCCAATGGTTTCGTGAACTTTGGCGACGTGCTGCACCTGAACAATACGGACTTCACAATCTCAGCTTGGATTAAGACCCCTCCAAATGACGCGCAGCCGGCCGCGAACTTTCTCTCCAAGCACTTCTCCGGCACGGTGGGCGGTTACATTCTCAGCTACAACTGGAATGCGCCTGGGGCTAACGTTGCCAACAAGGCGTGGTTCCTAGTTGGTAACCGGACGACCAACTCCATCCGCGAGCCAGTCACTTCTACAAGCGATGTGAATGATGGCAACTGGCATCAGATTTCCGGTGTTTATCGTCCCGGAAGCACCACCACCATATATGTCGATGGCGTCCCCGTGGAGGGTTCCATCTCAAGCTCACCCCTGGTATCCGACAATGCGCCCTTACTAATTGGCGGAAACATGTTAGGGGCAGCGATCGAGCCCCGCTACTCCGGGTTGGTTGACGACGTGCAGATTTATAACAGGGCGCTGACGGACGGCGAAATCAACTTCCTGTTCCAAAATCCTGGCCAGGCCATCAGCGGCGCGCCGGTCATTGAATCACAGCCGCCGAATGTCACCGTGGTGCTGGGCGGCACCGCCTTGTTCTCGGTCACCAACGGCGGCATCGGCCCGTTCACCTACCAGTGGCGCTTCAATGGCACCAACATGGCGGGCGCCACCAACCCGGTCCTGACTCTGACCAATGTGCAGGCCGTCCAGGCCGGGAGCTACAGCGTCCGCATCGACAACGCCCTCGGGTTCACGATCAGCACCAATGCCACCCTGAACGTGCTGCTCCCGCCGTTCATCACCGCGCAGCCCACGAACTTCACCGTGCTGGCTGGCGGCACGGCAAACTTCTCCGTCACGGCCGGCGGCACGCCGCCCCTGTCCTTCCAGTGGCGTTTCAACGGCACCAACCTCCCCGGCGCGACCTCGGCCACCCTGTCCGTGCCAAACGCCCAGGTCAGCAATCAGGGGGATTATTCCGTGGTGATCGGCAATCCCTATGGCTCCGCCACCAGTTCCAATGCCGTGCTCACGGTGAACTCTCCGCCCGTCATCACCCAGCAGCCGCGGGCGCGCGTCGCCACGGTGGCCTCACCCGCCGTGTTCAACGTGGGCGTGGCCGGCAACGCGCCGTTCCGCTATCAGTGGCTCTTCAACGGTCTGGCCATCCCGGGTGCAACCAATTCCGCGCATGTCATCCCGGGAACCGTCAACGCCCATGCGGGCATCTACTCGGTCTCCATCACCAATGCTTTCGGTTCCGCCCACAGCGGCAATGCCGCGCTTACGGTCATCCCGGCGCGAGTGCTCTCGCCGTGGGGCGCAGCGGCCGGCGGCTTTGGGGCGGACGTGGCCAACTCCGTGGCGGTGGATGGGGATGGCAACGCCTTCGTTGCCGGTTATTTCACCGGCACTGCCAGCTTCGGCACCAACCAGCTCGTCAGCTCCGGCGCACGCGATGGCTTCGTGGCGAAGTTCAACCCGGTGGGCCAGCTGCTCTGGGTGCGCCGCATGGGCGGCGTGGGCTTTGACGTGGTCAACGCCGTGGCGGCGGACACCAACGGCAACTGTTACCTGGCCGGCGCATTCGAGGGCATCGCCACCTTCGGGACCAACGTGCTCACCAATGCCAACACCGCGTCGTTCAGCGATGGCTTCGTGGCCAAGTTCGATGGGGCCGGCACCAACCTGTGGGTGCGCGCGATCGGGTTGCGGGACGTGCATGACATTGGTCAGGCGGTCGCCCTCGACGGCGCGGGCAACGTGTTGGTGGCCGGCCAGTCGGCCATCACCAACTTCAACGGGGCGCCGCTCACCAATCACGGCCGGGTCTTTGTGGCCAAATTCAGCAACGCAGGCGCCCCGCAATGGGCGCGCAAGGCTGGCGGCGGGCCGGGGGCGCCATTCGACAGCGCCACCGGCGTGGCGGCTGACCTGTCCGGCAACGTTTATGTCGCGGGCGTCTTTGGCGGCACGAACGCGAACTTCGATGGTGGCACGACGCTGACCAACCGCGGTGGCACCGACGCCTTCCTGGCGCGCTATGACGCGACAGGCGGAACTCAGTGGGTCCGGCAGATGGGCGGCGTGCTCGACGAGCGCGCCACCGGTGTGGCCGTGGACAGCGTGGGCAACGCCTATGTGGTGGGTGAGTTCGGCGGGACCATGCAGTTGCCCGGAGTGAGTCTCAGCACGGCGGTCTCCGACCAGAACGCCTTCATCGCCCGCTTCGACGCCGCCGGCACGGTCAACTGGGCACGCCAGGCTGGCGGCACGTTGCCCGATTCCGCGCGGGCCGTGACGGTGGACAGGGGCGACCGCGTGTTTGTGGCCGGTTACTTCAGCGGGTCGGCGACCTTTGGAGCGGAAACCATCGTGAGCGTGGGCAACACCTTTGATGCGTTCCTCGCCCGGTTGGACACCAATGGCAACTTCGCCTTCGCGCAGCAGGCTGGCGGCAGCGACCTCGGCGGTGACATTGCCATGGGCGTCGCAGCGGATGCGGCGGGCAACGCAATCCTAGCAGGCTATTTCAACGGCGCGAGCGCGCTCGGCAACACCAGCCCCGAGAGCGTCGGCGGTGAGGACATCTTCGTGGCACGCTTCAATGCGTTCACCGGTGACGCTCCGCCGCCCCTGGCCTTCCGGCCATCCCCGGCGGGTCAACTGCGCCTTTCATGGCCTTCCGGCTCGTCCAGTTTCATCCTCCAGTCCTCGCCTTCGCTGCTGAATCCGGTGTGGACGGATGTGATTGGCGATCTGCTGGTGCAGACAAACGAACTGGTGCTCACCAACACGCCCGGTCCGGTGAACCGCTTCTACCGCCTGCGCAAGCCCTGACGCCACGCCGGCGCAGGGCAGGATCCCGCGGCGGCTGGCGGGTTAGCCGCCGATGCAGCTCATCGTGCGTTCCGGCTGTTCAAAGCCCGGCTCGCCGATGTGGTGGCGCTCTTCCTTGCCCAGCACGATTTCACGCAGCTTGGCCGTCAGTTCCGAATCGGTCGCCCCGCCGCGGAGCAGCGGCTTGAGGTCGTGCTCGTGCAGGCTGAACAGACAGGTGCGGATCTTCCCATCGGCGGTGAGGCGGAGGCGGTTGCAATGCCCGCAGAACGGCTCCGTGACCGGGGCGATGATGCCGATTTCCCCCCGCCCATCCGCGAAGGTCCAGCGCTTCGCCGTCTCGGACTTGTTGTCTGACACGACGGGGCGCAGATCGAACTTGGCTTGCAGCCGCGCGAGGATTTCGCGGCCCGGCACCACCAGATCGCGCTGCCAGGCCCGGCCTGAGTCAAGCGGCATGAACTCAATGAAGCGCAGACTTATGGCCTGCTCGCGGGCAAAGTCTGCCAGCCGTTCCAGCTCGTGGTCGTTCAGGTCGCGGATGACGACGGCATTGACTTTCACCGGCGCGAAGCCCAGCTCCTTTGCAAGCGCAATGCCCGCGAGCGCGGCCGGCAGACCGTCCCGGCCGGTGATGCGTTTGAAGTTGTCTGGATCGAGCGAATCGAGGCTGAAGCTGACCCGGCGCAGGCCGGCGGCACGGAGCGGGGCAGCGTGCGTGGCGAAGTGCGCCCCGTTGGTGGTCATCGCCAGATCGCGGATGCCCTCGATGGGCGCAAGCCGGGCCACCAGATCCGGCACTCCTCTGCGCAGGAGCGGCTCGCCCCCGGTAATGCGGACCTTCTCGATGCCCAGCCCGACGGCAACCCGCACGACCCGCTCGATTTCCTCGTAGGCAAGCAGCGCGGACTTGGGCTTCCATTCGCGGATGATGGGCGTGAAGGACGGTTGCGGGTTTTTGAGCGCGTCGAACTTGCCCCGATAGAAGTTCGCGGCCTCCTCCGTCTCTGGCAGGCAGTAAAGGCAGCGGAAATTGCACCGATCCGTGATGCTCACGCGCAGGTCGCGCATCACGCGGCCGTGCGAGTCGCGGAGCAGAAGCGGGGCGGACACTCGAAAGTGGGCGGCGTTTGGTTGCGAGTCAGGTCCCGGCCATGCAGGCAAAATCATCCGCATGCCGGCGTCTCAATGCTTGCCGAAAGGAGATCGCGCGGCGCGCCGATTACTTCTTCTTGGGCGCGGGCGCAGCGGGGAAATCAGGGCCCACGGTCACGCTCTTCTCGACGCCGCCTTCGGCAGGCTTGGGCGCGGCGGGCGAAGGGGCCTTGATGGTCACAGTGCCGTCACGGTGGACTTCGACGTTGAGCTGGCTGCCCTTGGTGGTGATGGGTTTGGCGGCGGCGAGCGGCTGGAGGTTGTCTTTGAGCAGCGTCGCACCCTTGCGGTCGTCCTGGAACATTCCGCGGCGCATCCAATCCACGCGGCGGGCGATGGCCTGATCGCTCTTGATGGTGGACATCTGCTCGCGGAGGAAGGCGAGGTCGTTCATCTTGCGCTCCATCTCGGTGCGCTCGCCCTGCATGCGCTGGAGCTCCTTGGTAAGAAAACCCTTGTCGTCATTTGCGGTCTTCAGCTCGCCCTCGACGAAGGCGATGCGGGTGTTCAGCGTGCCGATGGTGGAATTGAGCTTGGCGATGTCAGCGTTAAGGCCGGCGATCTTGGCATTCAACTGGTCGCGCGTGTCTTGAAGGTCCTTGATGCTGGCGTCGCGTTTGGCGATTTCCTGCTTCTTCGAAGCGTCGAGTGCGGCGTAACGGGCCGCGGCGGCCTCTGCGTCGGCCTTGGCCTTGGCCTTCTCGGCCGAGAGGGCGGCCGTGAGGGTGGTTTCTACCCGCTTGGTCTCGGTCTGGGCGGCCTTCGTTTCGGCTTGCGACTTGGTCAGGGCGGTCTTGGTCTGGTTGAGCTCGGTGGTGGTGGACTCCACTTTGGCGGTGAGGGCCTTGGCTTCCTCGGTTTTGGCGGCAAGGCTGGCGGAAATCGTCTCGTTGGTCTTGGTCAGGGACTCGTTGACCTGCTTTTGGGCGGTAAGTTCGCCGGTGGTCTTTTTGACGTCACCTTCCAGCGTGGCGATGGTCTGATCATCCTTTTTCTTGGTTTCAACGGCGCTGTTGTGCCGCATGAGGAGACCAATGCCGAGCAATACGCTCAGCGCAACCAACACCACTACTGCCGTCTTGTTATTCATACGAGTCAAGCATGGGGAGGGGGGACAGCTTTGGCAAGCCCGCACCATCATCCCGCTTGGCGCGCTTTAGAGTTTGACCGGGTCTAGGAGCGGTGGCTAGGTTTCCCCCCTGTTTCTTTCGGCCCGGTTATGATTGGCACGATACGCAAGCACTCGCAGTGGCTCTGGGGCATCATCATCACGGTGGTGATCATCACCTTTGTGATCTTCTTCAGCCCGGACATTGGCAACCGCGGTGGCCGCTCCGAGGCGGATTACGGCACGCTGTATGGCCGGCCCATCAAGCGCGACGAACTGGCGCAGGCTTACACCGAGGCCCGCCTGGGCTACTTCCTCAGCACCGGTCAGTGGCCGGACCGCGACGAACGGGCCCGCATGTTTGGCTTCAACCTCGACGCCGAGGCCCGCCAGCGGCTCCTCATCAACCACCACCTCAGGGCGGAGGGCATCGACGTGGGCGACGCTGCGGTGGCGCAGGAGATCAAGAACATCTTCACCGACACGCAGACCGGGGCTTTCGGCCTCCAGCGCTATGAGGCGATGCTCAAACAGCACTTCGCCTCCGCGGGCGTCTCCGAGGCGGCCTTCGAGCGTTTTCTGAAGCATGAACTGGGGCGCCAGCAGCTCGCGCGCACCTTCGGCCTGCCCGGCAAGCTGATGTCCGATCGTGCGGCAGATGCCTTCTTCCGCCGCGAAAACGAGCAGGCGCAGGTGGAGTTTGTCTTCCTGGCCAGCTCCAACAATCTCGCAAAGGTGAACCTTGATGAGGCTGCGCTGCGTGCCTGGCACACCAACAACCTGACCAGCTACCGCATTCCCGAGCGCGTGAGTGTGCACTACGTGTTCCTGCCTCACTCCGGCCAAAATGCGGAGGCGGACAAGGAGCTCGCGGCCAACACGAACCTCGTGAAACTCATGGAGTCGCACTATCAGACCAACGTCTTCCGTTATCGCGACACCAACGGGACCGCCAAGACTTTCGATCAGGTCAAGGACCAGATCCGCGCGGAATTCCGCGACGAGACGGCGGCCCGCATCGGATTCCAAAAGGCCACGGAATTTGGCAACGAGCTTTTCAAGCTCGCTGGCCAGTCCAACCGGGCTGAAATCCTCATCCAGCTTGCTGCGCGCAAAGCTTTGCCGGTCAAGGTCACCGAGCCGTTCACCGAGTTCGAGGGACCGAAGCTCACCAATGCCCCCGCCAATTTTGGCCGGACGGCCTTCCAGCTTTCCGCCGACGAAGCGCTCGGTCAGATGCTGCCAGGCATTGACGGCGTTTATTTCATCGCCTTTAAGGACCGCCTCAAACCGGAAGATCCGCCGTTCGCCCAGGTCCGCGCCAAGGTCGTGGAAGATTACCGGAGGTCACAGGCCACCGAGCTCACGCTGACGGAGGGCACCAAGCTCGTGCAGGCCGCGACCAACGCGCTGGCGGCGGGAAAATCCTTCAAGGATGCCGCCAAGGGCCTCGGGCTTGTCGCCCTGGAAGTCCCGCCCTTCAGCCGCAACGCCCAGAAAATTGAAATTGTTCAGGACCGCGGGATCGGCATCGAGGAATTCCGCGACCAGGCGTTCGCCTTGGCTCCCGGCAAGGTCAGTGGCTTCCGCTCCGTGGGCATGGGCGGCTTCGTGGTTTATGTCAAAGGCTTCACGCCGGTCGCTGATGATCAGGTGAAGGCCGAACTGCCCAAGTTTGCCGAATCCCTGCGGGAGAACCGCTCCAACTACGCCTTCCGCGAGTGGCTTGGCCGTGAGGTCGAGCGCTCCGGAGTGATGGCTCCTCTGCGCCAGCAGGCCAAAGGTGCCGCTGCCGGCGCGGGCCAGTAACCCCATGCCCGCCGGCGCGGTCATCAAGCTCTCCGCTCCCGCGACCCGCGAGTATTGGGAAGTGCCCGTCGTTTACGAAGACGAGCATCTGCTCGCTGTGGACAAACCGGCGCGCCTGCTCTCCTCGCCCGACCGCTACGACCCGCAGCGGCCCAATCTGATGCGCCTGCTCCACGACGGCATCGCTCAGGGTGCACCGTGGGCCAAGGAAAGAAATCTGACCTACCTGGCCAACGCCCACCGGCTCGATTTCGAGACCAGCGGGGTGTTCCTGTTGGCGAAAACCAAGCCCGTGCTTACCGCGCTGGCCAACGAATTTGGGTCAAATAAACCGCTCAAGACCTACGTGGCCCTCACACGTGGGATGCCTGAGCAGCCCGAATTTACCGTGGATGCGCCCATCGGCCCGCAGACCCGGCAACTCGGTCTCATGCGGGTGGACCGGCAGGGCGGCAAGAAATCCGTGACGCAATTCCGAGTGGCCGAGCAGTTCCGCGGGTTTACGCTCATGCGGTGCCAGCCGCTGACCGGTCGCACCCACCAGATCCGTGTCCATCTGCGTTCGGTTGGCCTGCATATCGTGGGGGACGTGGATTACGCCGGCGCGCCGCTCTTCCTCTCGCAGATCAAGCGCAGCTACACGCCCAAACTCAACGAGGCCGAGCGCCCGATCATGGGCCGGGTGGCCCTGCACGCCGAGCAACTGGAAATCAGGCACCCCGTCACCAGCGCGGTGCTTACGATCACCGCTGAATGGCCCAAGGATCTGCGGGTGACGGTCAAGTATCTCCGTCAGTTCAGCGGGATGTGAGTGGATGGCGGGCGACGCGGCGGGCTCGTGGCCTTTCCTTGGTCTTCCCCAGGCACGACCTCACCAGCTCATGATGGGCCAGAGGCTGGCGTAGTCGTCGGTCCACAGCGGCACAATCTTGGTGGAGGGATCTGACTTCGCCGCCTCGGTCTTGGTCTTGATCAGTGCCATGAGCTCCTTGTTCTTGCTCAGGAGCACCCACGTGGAGCTGTAAATCCACCAGTCCTTCTCGCCGTCGCCGTCCGAGATCGAGAGGCGTTCGTAGCCGAATTCCTTGGCCAGGTTTTCCACCACCGGTTCGAGGTCGAGGTAGCGGTTCGAGATGTGGACAGCCAGCACGCCGTCGGCGGCCAGGTGTTTGCCGTAAATGCCCACGGCCTCCTTGGTGAGCAGGTGGACGGGAATGGCGTCGCTGCTGAAGGCGTCGAGCGCAAGGACATCGAAGCGCTGCGGTTCCTCGCGCTCCATCGAAAGCCGCGCGTCGCCCATGATCACGTCCACTTTGCCGCCAACGGCCTGCGTGTCCTTGATGAAGGTGAAGTGGCTGGTGGCGATCCGCCGGACTTCCTCATTGATTTCGTAAATGCGGACATAATCGCCCTTCTCCCCGAACGCCGCCGTGGTGCCGGTGCCCAAGCCGACGACGCCGATGCGTTTCTGCGGCCGTGGGAAGTTGCGGATTGCCAGCGCCACACCGCTTTGTTCGCCGTAGTAGCTGGTGATGCGCCGGCGCTGGTCGGGATCGGTGAGCTGGAAGCCGTGGGTGATGCGCCCGTGTTGCAGCAGAAGATAGCGCGAGCCGGGGGTTTCCTTGCCGTATTCCAGGACGGACATGGCGCCGTAGAAGTTGCGCGTGGCCTCGACCACATTGTCGCGCTCCCGGCTCTGGATGTAGAAGGCCAGGCAGACCGCCAGTGCCACGAGCGAACCCGCCAGCCAGGCATGGAAGCGCCACCACTGGAAGCCCGGCACCCGCCAGTTGGGCAGGCACACCAGCCAGACCAGCACCGCGCACGCGCCACAGGACCAGGCCAGCTCGGCGTAACTCTTGAAGACGTGCGGCGCGACGACGGCCACGAGGAACCCGCCGATGGCTCCGCCCAACGAGATCATCAGGTAAAAGCTGGTAAGCCAGCGCGGGTGCGGTTTGAGCGCGTAAAGCTCGCCGTGGCAGACCATGCACCCCACAAACAGCGTCAGGCAGAAGGCCGGGACCTGCCAGCCGATGCCCACGTCGTTGATGTTCGCCAGCACATAGATCAGCCAGCCGAAGCACGCCAGCATCGCCGGCAGGAAGAGCGGCCGCCAATACCACTGGTTCGCGTCGAAGCACAGGATGAACGTGAGCAGGTAGAGGCTCAATGGCAGCACCCACAGGAACGGGATGACCGCCACGTCCTGCGTCAGCTTGTTGGTCGTGGCCAGCAGCAGCGCGGACGCGCACGCGGGCAGCGCCAGCCAGAGGAATTTCCGGCGCAGCGAAGGCTCTTCGGCCGGCTCCTCCTCAGCCAGATGGCCATCGGCCGGCGTCTGCGCGGCAAAACCCCGCACCCAGACGAGGCGCACGCACCATGCGGCGAACAGCACATACGCCACCAACCCCCAGCCCCATGAGAGCGCCTGCAGTTTGCGGGCGAAGTTGGGCTCGATCAGGAACGGATACGCCAGCAGCGCCAGCAGCGAGCCGATGTTGGAGAGCGCGTAGAGGCGGTAGGGGGACTTGCCCGGATTCAGCCGCGCAAACCAGGACTGCATCAACGGTCCGGTCGTCGAGACCACGAAGTAGGGCAGGCCGATGGTTGCGCCCAGCAGCAGCAGGATGTGCGTGATGGGCGCGTCGCCGGGCTTGGGCTTCCACGCGTCACCGGGAATGATCGGCAAGACCGCGAGCGACGCCAGCAGCACCCCCAGATGCACCGCCGCCTGCCCGCGCGGCTGGAGCCAGCGGCTCAGGAAGTGCGCGTAGGCGTAGCCCGCCAGCAGCACCATCTGGAAGAACAGCATGCACGTCGTCCACACGCCCGGCGTGCCGCCAAACCACGGGAGGATGTATTTGCCGATGAGGGGTTGAACGAGGAAGAGGAGGAACGCCCCGGTGAAAATCGTCAGCGCGAATGGCAGCATGGCAATAAGCCGCCAGCTTCTAGGGCAGGCGGAAAGTTCGGCGGAGAATGAGGCTTTACTGCGACTTGGAAAGGAGAATGTGGCTCCCGGAACGGC
>JACCDO012221887.1_pt1 | contig 16385 bp, 16 predicted proteins | sample 7446101 | NCBI WGS metagenome assembly JACCDO01 (sample SAMN15323440, study PRJNA562643) | freshwater metagenome | isolation source: river surface water | place: USA:Blue River Watershed | collected 2017-08-16 | reverse complement strand
TGGTACTGATGTTGGGTTGATAGTTGGTTGTACTGATGGTACTGATGTTGGGTTGATAGTTGGTTGTACTGATGGTACTGATGTTGGGTTGATAGTTGGTTGTATTGATGGCACTGATGTTGGGTTGACAGTTGGATTGATTGTAGGCTGCACTGTTGGATTCACAGTTGGAGTGGCTGTAACCAACGTTGTTGGGTTGATTGTAGGCTGCACTGTGGGAACTGATGGCGTAGCTGTAGTTGGTTCTATAGAAGGCGTAGCTGTAGTTGGTTCTACTGAAGGCGTAGCTGTTGTAGGTGTTACGGTAGGTATTGCAGTATTACCTGTTGGTTGTCCTGTAGGTTGTCCTGATGGTTGCCCTGATGGTTGTCCCGTTGGATCACCTGCTGCCGCAATTACGACTAAATCAGTTGCCAATGGCATAATTTCACTTTCAGTGGACTGTAATATTAAATATATAGTGTAATCATTTTGGTATTCAAAAGGAATTAATGTAGATGGAATTGGTAGAACTACATCTATACTCTTGCATGTGCAATCACTAAAGCCAACAACAGCACCATCGTTTAAATGCATATAATTTCCTGCTTGATTTACCATTTGGCCGTTACCAATAGTATAAGGAAATTTGTATGATTGATAGTTAATTGTATTTGGATCTGAGGTTCTAACAAATTCCATAATCCCAAAGTCAATACGATCCGTACTCTTGATGATCGTTATCAAAGAGACATAAAAGACTTGTTTCAACTCTTGTGGAACAGATATCTTCGCTTTGACAGTATATTCTGTCATAATTTCTTGTGCATTACGCGATCCTCGAAGATGAAAGTGCTGATGACTTACATCAATGTCAGCGCTCACCGTGGACTCGGCTACAAGAGAGGACTGTAGATTACACTCTGCCTTCACATAGAAAGCAAGCAAGCTGAGCAGCAATAGCACGGATGCCATCAGTGTAACCATTTTATCTACCTTTTTGTTTGACGACACTCCTCCTTGTTAGCCGTGGTACCGGGTCCTGTGTCTTAAGATCAACAGTGATGTAGAAGTGGATAGACGATATCAGTAATGACGTTCGGGTTGGGCTGTAAGGATACCCAAGCAAAATAAAAAGTGTAACAGCTCTAAATATAACATTTCAAACCAAGTACGCCGGTACCTAAAATTAAAAAATCAAAAATTGGTTCGGTAAACCAAAAAATAAGTAGAGAGAATCATGCTTCCAACTACAGTTCCCGTGGACAAGACGTCCTATGGATACATTGCCTGGGTAGTTACTTTGTACTGGATCGTGTCTATTGCCATGGTGTACTTGAATAAGATTTTATTATCTAGTAAAGATGCTAGTATACCTGCACCACTTTTTGTTACTTGGTACTCATTTCTCTATTCTCTTGCTTGCATAATTCATCGACAGCATCTTACTCTTTAAATTACTGTTTAATTTACTCCTTATTCATAAATTCACTTACATAGGTATCAGTGTATTGTAACCTGTGTACTCTGCTTTATATTCGGTTATATTGGAGAAACCCATCGAAGTCAAAAAGTAAAATCATTCTTTAGTGAATTTCCAATCGTTGAATATCATTTCAAAACAGCAAAGGATGTGTTATTATTATCACTAATATTTGTTGGAATGATTACCTTCAACAATGTCTGCCTACAACACGTACATGTGTCATTCTACAATGTAGCACGCTCATTATCAATAGTATTTAATGTAATTTTTTCATATTTAATCCTTAAAGAAGTGACAAATATGAGATTAATGGTTACACTTATTATTGTACTTATTGGTTTTTATGCTGGTGTTGATGGAGAAGTTGAGTTCTCCATGTTTGGTACATTATCAGGTGTATTAGCATCTGTTTTCGTATCATTAAATGGTATTTATAACGTTGATACATTAAAATATTTAGAAAAACAATATATTGGAAAAGATAAAGATGAAATTAAGAATGTCTTGATTTACTACAACAATCTGAACTCATGCATCCTGTTCCTGCCGTTCATCGCGATATTTGAATACGAAAATATTATTACAAATTATGAAAAATTATTTTCTATTACATTTTGGTTTACTATGACAATCACAGGTGTTATGGGCTTTGGGATCTCATATGTGACAGTGATGCAATTACAAGCAGTTGGTGCTCTGTCTCACAATATATCAGGGACGGCAAAGGCTGCATTTCAGAGTTTGTTGGCGTTCTATATATGGGGAAATCAAGCAACTTTCAAAGGTATTTTAGGAATATTTTTGGTGTTGTTAGGATCGGCGTTGTACACATGCACAAGGATGAAGCCAATGCCATGGCAAATAGCTGTTGTGTACAATGCCATCGGACTCGGGGATAAGGAGAAAGTCAACGATAGTAACAAGTAAATGTTTCTCTTTTGTATATAACATAATTCAGCTTTTGATTTTTGAACCAAGTCGATTCCGCGTTGACGTGGCGAAGAGAATGTCGCACGAGTCAATCTAGAATACCTACGTGGTCAGTGGGATTACCTTGGCGGTACCTTGGAGGAAATTTCGAAAAAAATTCTCTTCCACCAAGTTGAAATTCAAACAAAAAGGGACCAAAGAAAGAAAATAATATTGCGCTCATTGCGAAGACATAGAGCAAGTAACAGAGCAAGAAAGCAAGAGATAAAGGTGTTTTCAGTGAGTATACTGCGCAATATCAATATCAATATTAATCGTAAGATTTCAAACATCGTTTTGTAAATATTATTGCTATTATTGTATATTGCCTTGATTTTATCTTGTATTGATTTTGTGATTGTTTTTGAGATTGTAATTTGTTGTTATTTAATTGATTAGTTTCATTATTTGATTGGTTGAATTTAATTGTTTCATTTATTAGTAAGTAAGTAATAGAAGAATGACGAGCGAGTACAAAGGTAGATCAACAATACAAATAGATGGTCTGTTTTATTACCTTCCATTAGATATCATTGTGCATACCATGACATATTTGAGTATCGATGACTGGGAAAGACTTGATGTAGCATTGCTGTACAGCCATTCTGAGAGAAGAGAGAGATGGCTACAAGTGCTTAGATCAATACCAGTAGATGTGAAGATTAAGAATAACAGTTTCTGGATAAGGAGAATTGATAAAGGAATATTGAAGTGGGTTATAGCACGAGGAGTGAATGTTACTTCATGGGAAATTTATGATGATGATGGTGATAATTGGAATTTTAGTGAGCAACAACTGATGGAAATTTCAATTGTAAATGGGCTGCCAATGTTACAAACATTAATTATTGAACACAGAAAGTATATTGATGACACAGGAGTTATCGCACTTGCTAACGGGAACTTGACTAAGTTAAAAACATTGACTTTGTCATTCTGTGGTAAAATTACCGACACAGGAGTTATTGCACTTGGTAATGGGAACTTGACTAGTTTAACATCGTTTGATATTAGTGGTTGTGGAATTACCGATACAGGAGTCCATGCTGTTGCTAATGGCTCATGGACTAATTTGACATCGTTGGATATTAGTTTCTGTAATGAAATTACCGATGCAGGAGTTATGATACTTGCTTCTTGTAATTTTACTAGTATGACATCATTGAATATTAGTAGCTGTCATATCACCGACGCAGGAGTCCATGCTATTGCTAATGGTTCGTTGACTAGTTTGAAATCGTTGGATATTACTTGCTGTCTTGATATTACCAACGCAGGAATGGTCACTCTTGTTAATAGCTCATTGACTAGGTTGTCTTCGTTGGCTATTACTTACGGTGAAAATATTTCTGACGTAGGCCTATTTGCACTTACGGATGGCACATTGAGTAGTTTGACATCCTTGGATATTAGCACCTTTGATTATATTTCTGATGCAGGATTCCAAGCACTTTACGACTGTAATTTGACTATCTTATCATCATTGAATGCTAGTGGTATAGATGGGATTACTGACGCGGTGTTAGTTATACTTGCTAATGGTACCTTGACTGGTTTGACATCGCTAGATATTAGTGACTGCCATAATGTTTCTGATGCAGGAGTGATTGCTATAGCGAACGGTAACCTGACAAATTTATCATCTTTGTTTATTCGTGAATTTTATATTACTGACGCAGGAGTCATTACTGACGCAGGAGTCATTACTGACGCAGGAGTCATTGCACTTGCTAATGGCACCTTGACTAGTTTAACAACATTGTCTTTGTCGTGCTGTGATAGTATTTCTGACGCGGGATTAATTGCACTTGCCAATGGCACCTTGACTAGTTTAACATCATTGGATTTATTTAGGTGTCAAATTTCTGACGTAGGCTTACTTGCACTTGCTAATTGCTCTGCTAAAGGCGCCTTGACTAATATGACTTATCTCTACGCTTCTTCCTGTCCAAATATTACCGACGTTGGAGTTATCGCACTTGCTACTGGTACCTCGACCAGTTTAACATACTTGGATTTATTTGGGTGTGAAATTTCTGACATAGGCTTACTTGCACTTGCTAATGGAACCTTGACTAGTTTAACATACTTGGATATTGGTTGTTGCCATAATATTTCTGATGACGGAGTTATTGCACTCGCTAACGGCAACTTGACCAGTTTATCCTCATTGAATATTGCCAATTGTAAAAATGTTACCGCCGCGGGTGCTGATACTGTCCTGAGGAGATTCCCTGATTTAGATATCATTGTGTCTAGTATATATACCATTACGTGATACTAGCTTACTTATCTGCTGCTTGTCTTGTATTTACCCCAATATCCTCCTAGTCTCTTCGAACTCTCAGTTTACCACGTTATTCACTTCCAACTTGTGCCAAACGGTGAATAAATACAGTCTAATTATTTCAGTCACGTATTGATTTGTGCTGTCTCTTTACTATGACGTTGACCTAGTGGAAGAGTTGGTAGTGCATTGACTAACGCAGCCTAAGTAGCTGTTTCCCCCTTCAAATAGTCGTGTTTTGTCCATTACTCGGCTCCGGAACTCTCTCCTTCTGTCTTCGGAAACAAGAAAACAAAATCCGCGCTGTGCGCGATGAAGCTGCCATTTTACACCCTATTCATCGTATTACTAGGTCTGTTTGTGCTGCTATGGTGGGTGTTAGTACATCATACCCAATTTCATACATATAACGGCCAGAATAGTCGCATTTCAGAGCGAGTAAAGTCATATTTTTACAACAGTAATTCATCATTTATTGCTGCATCATCGCTTGACCGTACACCATTCATAACACGCGATGAGCATGCATCTGTTAATAGCGGGTTAGATGTAGGGAATCATGATAGAAGTAAATTGGAATTGATATTAACCGATAAGTCTTCTTCTCCAAAAGGTACTTATTGCCTCAATGATACTATGTTCTCTCTCTTTTTCACATACTTATGAACTCATTTAGATATAGCAAATAGTGCAAATGAGGCTGAAAATGCAGGAAGCAGCTCTGTATCATTCAGTAATCAGTGTAAAATTTCCGTTTACCCTGAGAAATGTGAAATGTATAGCTATGTGAAATTCTGGCGTAACAAATTACGTCCTAAAGATTGTTACGAGTCACCATTGCGCATCCACAATCCAACGAATGCAACAGAAAAGTTTTTATTATTTGAACCCGATAATGGTGGTTGGAATAATATTCGTATGGCTGCTGAAACAGCAATAATATTTGCTCATGCAACAGGTCGCACATTAGTTATGCCACCTGTTGCGAAATGGTATTTATTAAATAGAAATAGAAAAGACGAAGATAACCACTCTACATTTAACAAGTTCTTCGATATCAGCAAGCTGGAAGAGACTATTAAGATCATGAGCATGGTATTATCACTCACTTACTTACTCACTCACTCATTCATTCACTCACTTATTCACTTCTCAGGAGGATTACATAGATAATGTAGCTCGTAAGGGATTATTGAAGGTTCCATTCCCAGCAGAATATGCGCAGATGTCAACCAAAGAATTCCTAAATCCCGGTGCGAAAAGAGTGTGGCATTACCTAGAGCAGTCTAGTTATGTGCGGGAATGGGAACCAGGCAAGATATTTATTGGATTTAACTTTGAACGAACTAAAAACAATGAAATAATATACCATCCGTTTGAGAAATACACCAATAAAAACTTTACAAGTTTAAAAAATCAAAGATTAAAAAGGTTTTCATCTCACGGTCGGTTGGTCCTTCCTTACGATGAATTTCTGCACAGCCAACAGTCAATATACTTCCCTGGTGATTACAGGAACACTCACCGCATACTTACTCACTTCTACACCTACTTATACTTTGAAGATCATCATTTAGAGCACGTATATAAGCGGTTAGTGCGAGACAGACTACATTACCACGATGATATTTTCTGTGCAGCGGGACGCGCAGTTGCGGTGTTACACAAGCTATCCGCTAGTATTAACAATATTACACGTGTTGAACACAATCAAGATCCCGTTACACTTGGTGGTAATACGAACATCGGTCCGACTTATTTTGCTTATCATATAAGACGAGGTGATTTTCAATATCATCATACCAAGTTAAGTGCGGAGCAAATATACAACAACACCAAGCATTTGTTTCAACCAGGAGTTACCAAGCTGCTTTATATCTCCACAGATGAGACACAAAAATCTTTTTTTAATGTGTTTCGTCAACATTTTCATGTGATTTTTCTTCACGATATACTTGATAATGCGCGACTAGGTGATGCGCACTTGAACCAGAACCATATCGGGATGGTGGAGCAAGTGATATGTGCTAATGCTCATACCTTTATAGGTACTCCATTATCAACGTTTACCGGTTATATCACTAGAATGCGCGGATACTATCGGGATCAGAGATACAAGCGAACGTTTTACACAATGCCTGATCAGATGTACAGTCTGCATCATCAAGAAGAAATCAAGGGACCATTTTGGGCTAGAGAATTTTCTGTGAGTCATAAAGAAATTGACGACGACAGTAAGGCCATCGATGGATGAACTCATATTAACTGCACATACTCATTACTAATGTATCAACTGTAATTTTAATCACTAACTGTCAAGACCCGAGGTGTGGATGGTTCAAAAATCAAAATTTGGGCGACGAGGTTGACTTGTCCCTGTGTCTTAGGAGAGTCTCTTAAAGACTGTGTTGCATTGATGAGTATCTCATAGTAAGGAGAGTCTGAAATCGAAAGAATGAATTTCTTGTGGTACTTGTTTGTTTTACTCTTGCCATCCTGTTTTCCATTTGTGCTCCGATCAACTCACACTACTACTTCATGGATGCAATTATCTTCCAGCAGTATAGATCCATATGAAAGCTTCAGTGTTTTCGATAAATTCCTTTTCAATCGCTTCAGTAGCAGTGTTTATAATGAATTAAGCACTCCCATTAACTCTACGCGCACTACTAATAAATATGATAAACCAGCTGATAATTATAATAATTTGATCGAAATGATTAATTATATGACTCATTCAAGACCAATAAAACAAGTTAATAAACAAGGCACTAACATGCTGGTGAAGCTCTTTCCTCCAGGATTATTACCGACTTATAAACTAACTTTTGCCAAGTTTCCAAAGTTTTCTGCATGGATGAATACGTGGGTAACCTTTTACACTACTCAATGGCTTATGGGAAACTCTAAGGTAGAAGATTTAGTTATAAACTATGATGGTATAGTTACTATCGAAAAAGAAAATCTGCTAGTAATCGAGAAATGTAGATTTTTGGAAACATCAAAATGTGTCAAGACATGTATTCATGCATGTAAATTACCAACTCAAAACTTTTTTTATGATGAAATGGGTCTACCTGTCACCCTTCAACCAAATTTAACTGATTATTCCTGTAAATTTGAGTTTGGAAAGATGCCATTACCGTTAGAACAGGACGAGATATCCCGCGCACCTTGTATTCTGGATTGTAGTACAAGAAATAATAGAGAGAATTGTATGATAACAAGTTGAAATATTTACAAATTTTGATAGTTTTTTTATACATCACTTCCTCCTGCAGTAGCAGGTACACTAGTAAATACAGTGCTTGCCTCTGCTCCTGCTGTAGTACTTTCATCCACAGTATCATCAGTTGCACCAGTACTTGAAACATCATCTATCCAACTTTCTTCAACCACTATTCTTACACGATTATTATATTCCTGAGTGAATAGTAAGTAAGTTATAAGTAGAAGAATAATTAAATTAGACATTATGTAACTAGTAAGGTAAATTACCCGTCTATCTTTTTCAAATAACTGTGATGCTTCTGCATTAGCTGGTGACGTTGGATTAGGGTCACTTAACAACGACTGTATTGATGTCAGTATAGCAGCAATATCATAAATTGGACTCCATTGATTTTGTAAAATATCTAAACATATTTTTCCAGTAGCATAAACATTTGGATGAAATATTTTTGATAGAAACTTAACACTTGGTGGTTTATTTGGATATTCTTCAGTAAACTCCAATAATAACTTGAAGGTACCACCCTTTGAAGTGAGTTTACATGAGTACACGTAAGAGATAGTGATTAAGTGAATGAAGGAAAGTACCTCCCAAGGTGTGTCATCAGGTCCGAATATCACAGCATGCCATACCATTACATTGTTATCCAATGGCGCTGCTTGGACTCCCTGAGGCGGATCATTCTGAAGCCGCTTGAAATCACGCATAAGTCGCTTCCGAGCTGAGGTTGACATGATCAAAGGATGACTTTCTTTAAAATTCTTTTTTGTTTCCAAAAATCTCTGCGTCGAAAGGGCCTGTCACATGTTGCACTCAATGTTAAGAAGCAGTGTGTTAGTTGTAATTCATTTGTTTGATTTCATAACAACATCATGTCTTAATGAAGTAGGAAATATAGGTTGTAGGCGTAATACTGTAAAATTATTAGATTTTTGTAAAATTATTTGAAATAGTGATACTAATATACTTAAAATTATTAGATTTAATTACCTCGTTTCGCTGATACAGCATGTACCCACCACAATAGTAGTTAATCTTGCTTTTTTGATGTTCTGAGGAAGACCGGAACTTTTGTTACTCCGAATTTTCGCACCTTGAAGGTCTGATTTCTCGTATCAACTTGCTGTTGTTTACATTGCCATGAAAACTAGCCAAGTTGGAGTAGGTATCACGCGGGAAGCGGGCGGATTAGTGCGATTGGAGATCAAAAGTTTGCATACAGACTTGAAGCTATCGTCAATCGGTCCATTGGTAGAAATACATGGACAATTCAATTCATTGCCGTATGTTGTATCATCAAGTGATGCAAAGCGTGTTGAGGTAATCACGTATTCACTTACTAATTCATTTAATTACTCATAATATTGCACACTTATAACAGGTTGTAGATGGGAAAGGGTCACAATTAGCGGATGAATGTGATATCAATATAGGAAATAATAACCAGATCACTATATTGATGAGCGATTTCAAAAATGAATATATCAATGGTATAAAACTAGACATTTGTGTAGCACCAGAAGTAAATAGCAATGATAACGACGACATCATAGCGCAGTTGCAACGATTAATATTCATGAAAGTTTCGTTTACACCTACTAACACAATCGCAAAAGATAGCATCCATCAAATAGATTATATAAATATAGTAAAATTTAAAGGTATTCACTCACGAACTCGCCCACTTACTCAGGCATATACACTCACTTATATTTTACAGTAAATATACCTAATAGTAAACCAGTCAATAAGGATATACGAGTTACCGACAACAACTCCAACGAATATAAAATATCAGGGGATATACCCAGTCCGATCGGAGAGAGCCTGAACCAATCTCTTGGGCCCTACAATGCAGCCCCCAATTCACCATTAACTGCGCTCAATGAGATACTAGAATTTGGAAGTATAATCGATACAGGTATCAGGAGACCAAGTACTGATGTATTGGCTTCGGCAGGTGATGACACTCTGCACGATCACGAGTTATATGTTAATGTATTCGACGATCCAGACTTTATTGATCATATCCTCAATAAATCGAGTGGGACCAGCAGTGCGAGGTCATTATTTCCAGACAACCAGGATGATAGTATAGATAGTAATGACCGTAGTAAAACGATGAGTGCACCACAAGAGATCAATAATTACAACGACACCCATGATAGCGAGGAAGAAAACAACTACCCTACACCGCCACCCACACCTATCACGCCGTTGTATTATCCTGAAACAACTGCCACTAGTATCCCCATGATCACTGAGGCATCGACTGTTGAGACACTTGACGATGAAAACTCCTCGCCTAGTCAAGTCCCGTCATTTTACTTGATATGTGCGTTCTTAATCCCATTTTTAACGTACAGGTTGCTGCATTTATTGGCCGAGTACCTGCAGTTGTATTCGTATTCTACTGCTGGGATAGTGGTTCATTACCTCGGCTCTGCGCAGTTATTACTTCCGTTATCACTCTTTCTACATCGTTTTTATATTGCGTGGTCAAAAGTTACTTATTACGGCAGCAGATCATTCTTTCTTAACGGCTGGAATGCCTGGTCATTCAGTGGCACAGTGAAGCAAGGTGGACCTGTCCCTATATACTCAATGCCTTCATCATTTGTAAAAGCATTTCATGATGGTAGTGCGGCGTTGGATATCAACTTGAAGAGCTGGCGCCGGTCATATTACACCTATTGGACAAGTAACTGGTTCTCACTGCCATCGCAGTGGTCCATTTTCACCTTCCTCATAGATATATTGAACCCAAATCTCGAGGATGGTGATGAGCACGAGGTGTCAGTACCCGCGAGAATAATTGACGAAGAAGAGTACCTGGCCTCCGACATGTTCTGCGTACTTGCCGATCGCTGCTCCAACTCATGTGTAGTAGCTGGATTCTTATCACAACGCGAACAATTTGGTTGTTGGATCGTTAACAAACGTTTTGATCAACTATCAGCTCGCATTTCGTTTGATTCGGTAGTTATCCGCGACAGTTTCCTCGTCAAAACCGACTGGTTAGTCATCAATATAGACGACGACACCATGGACGAACCTACTGCGTTGTACTTGGACGTGGCTGCTGCCGCTAACAACAAAACGAATCATTTTAGTAAGAAGTTGCAACGGACAAGTAAGAAGGTCAGCGGTACACCAGCAGGATGGTGTAGTTGGTACCATTTCTTTGAGAAAGTTGATGAAGAAAAGCTTTTGAGTAATATAGACAAGATGTTCATGTTGAAGAACATATTCCCCGAGTCCTGCGACTTCACCTTATTCCAAATCGACGATGGATATCAACGGGCTTGGGGTGACTGGTTACTATTAGATGAAAAGAAATTTCCTAATCAAACCATGCCATCGTTAGTAAGCAAGATTCGGGATGCAAACTTAAAGCCGGGCTTGTGGCTGGCACCGTTTGCTTGTGACAAGCACTCGCATGTTGCTAAAAACACATCGTGGATACTTAAAAAGGGTCTCAGTAACACTCCCGCGAACTCTGCCAACTGCGGGAAGTGGTTCTATGGGCTCGATGTAACAAACCAAGAAGTGCGCAAGTTCATCTTCGATAACATACGCACTGTAGTGCATGACTGGGGCTTCAAGTATATTAAACTAGACTTTATTTATGCCGCGGCATTGGCTGGCTCGCAGCAATCCTTTAGTGATCGCACAGTTACTCGCGCACAAGCTATTCAATTGGGATTTAAGACAATTCGTCAGGCAGCTGGGGAGGATGTGTTTATTCTGGGATGTGGAGCACCAATAGGGTCACTAATCGGATATGTTGATGCCAATCGTGTCTCGGCTGATGCTGGGTTAAGTTGGTCACCTGATCTACCATTACCGGTGTGGGATAAGTGGAATTTACCATCTGCTCGCAGCATGATGAGGAACACAATAGTTCGAATGAGCATGCATAATCGATGGTGGATAAACGATCCGGATTGCTTGCTGCTGCGCGACACCACCCAGTACACCTATGACGAGTTAATCTCAATAGCCACGATCAAAGCGCTGTCCGGAGGCTCGTTGATTATCTCGGATGACCTAGAAAATGTGGTGTCAAGTCGACTTAAAATAGCTCAGAAGATTTTGCCGACGATGCCAGGTCACGGCGTCCCACTTGATATCCTGTATAACGAGATGCCAGAAGTGATCCGTTTTAGCGTGCGAAGTGAGCATACGAAGCGAATAGCTAATATTTTCGAGCATATTTACCGGGATCATTGCGAGGACTACGTGTCTTACATCACCTGCAAATGGGAGAGTAGGAAGTCACTCATGCACTTCACAGAGATAGAAATGTTTGGATTACCTAGTTGGTCATTACTTGGAGCTAGTAATTGGGGAAGTAAAAATAAATGTATCTCCTTTTCTGCTAGCTCCCTCTTACGGCACCATGCTTACAAGTCAGCTGGGCCACCTCGCAAGTCGTCGCACTCCAGTGACGTCGTCGCCGTGTCACTCAACCACCCATCCGTTGAAAATAGGTTAGTTTTATTACATTTATACGAGTTTTGGTCGGGACTTCACACGTATCGCATCTTCCCTTACGCGCACACTCTTGACAACTCAAATATTGAGATCACTCTGCCTGAGAGCGGCTCCCATGTCACTCAGCTGTACGCCTGCCGACTGCAGATCGACCCACTATGTCCCGTGTATATTGGATCAAACCTACATTTTTCATGTGGTTATGAAGTTGAATCTTTTACTTTTAAACGGTTTAAAGTGAAGCGAAATGAGCAACCAAATGCGGTTATTGGCTCATCCTCGTACGCACCTACTTACCATATTTGTCGTATTGAATTCAAAGCAGGGATGATAAGAACACCAGACTGGGATGGGTTTATCGTCCTTTACCTGCCTTTCACACCGCTGGCGTTGGATGAAGGAGCAGTGAATTACTTGGGCAAAGCAAAGCCATCAACGGCAGGAAATGTTATCAAAGAGTTGCAGTTGGTGAACTTTATTGATGAACCAAGTACTGGGATTAAAGGAACTATTTGGAAAATTAAAGTAGGAAAAGAATACCACACGGACCAGAAGATAGACGACAATAGCAAGGACTACGCGCTGCTCTGGTGGTGATAGAATATTGTATACTTGTATGTAAAAAACCTTGGTTTAAATCCTCCTTGATACCGGTAGTGCGCACCTGTCGTTAAACTTGTCATTGTCGACCCGTGACCAGGTGATCCGATAGACTGTTACACCTTCTAACTATTCTGAACTAACGATCGAGGCGCACCACCCTCAACCGTGTCTAGTAAACCAGCAAGCAGGGACAGCGTACCTCAGGCAGGCCTCAGGCCCTCAAGTCAGGAGCAGAAGGTGAAGGAGATCGAAAGAGAGTGCGCACGAATGAGAACTTGGAGTCTTTTCTGTGTGTTGGTGGTGTTAACACTGTCCCTAGTTCAGAGCTGGCGGTCTGATTTGTTTGGCTCTAGGGCGGTTAATAAGAAACTCTTAACTGTAAAGAATAGAACCAATTTTGCATTAAAAGATGCTTCACATGGACATGGACATGGTATTCTCTTACATATTCTTACTAATGCACACTTGTTCTTACTTACTTATTCAAATGCACTTAGGACATGGTCATGGTCATGGTATGGGAGGACCACCAGTGGATAAGGACTCGTTTGTTCAGAATGAAATGAGATCATATGCTATGAAGTTACATACAAGAGATCAAGCACCAAGAGAAGGGCAACAAAAAGCAGAAAAACCATTCACTACATGGGAACCAAAGAGAGAAAATTATTTACAATTCTTGGTCGATTCATTAGTTGTTTATGAAACATTAGATAATATTGTAGCAAGGTAATAGATTATTTACTGATGTATTATCACTCCAACTAATTTTTATTAACTATATAGTTACGATGAATTAAGTCCATTTAGAGCTACAGGACTTGAAAGATCCGCTGCTTTGCGTGAAGATATCAAATGGATGACCGAGCATGATAGCACCTTAGTTATCCCTGAGTGTACTAGTAGCGGGAAAGAATACGCAAAATTTTTATCTACAATTGCTGCTGAATCTATCCCAAAATTTATTTGCCATTACTACAATCATTACTTTGCTCACACTGCAGGTACTTGCATAGTCACTTATTAGCTATCACAACTCACTCACTCACGCACTCTTTTTCACTCTGTTGTAGGTGGTCGAATGATTGGTAATAAAATGGCTGAAAAATTATTAAGTGGAAAATTATTAAAATTTTACCAATGGGAAGGCGACGTCAAGATTCTACTCGACGAAACACGTAAAAATATTGATAAAATGGCCAAAACTTGGACGGATACGCAGAAGAAAGCTTGCTTGGAAGAGACTATGGCTTGCTTCAAGTACGGAGGCGGTTTAATGTCCAGTTTGAAAGAGCCAGGATCTCATTAAGCAGCGGCTACTCGTGGATTGTGAAATAATGTGTAAAGAATAAAATGACAAAGCTATCGCGCTTGTGTTTGGTGTGTCATTAACTAACTATTATACTTTTATCTTGGACTTTTTTATGTTACATAATACACAATAATACACGGCATTTACAAGGATGGTGGCACTTTCTGATAATGGAGATGCTCGCTACGTCCAGTCCAGCTATAATCATTTCTGGCTTCGTAATAAAGACTTATCAATAAAGGAAAAATGGCTACAACAATAACAACAGATACAAATATGGCGGCAACAGCGTCCATGATGTCCCCATCGATACCAGTGCATAAGCTGATAGTTGCGGCGATTATAACGGACAAGGTGCGTAAGCTGTCACCTCCAATGTGTGAAAATGCTGAGATCATATTAAAATTTTTTCTTGAGTTCGTAATTGGTACAGCAGTATTCGCTGGTGAAGTGTTAATATGACTTATTTCCACACCACAAACAGTTGTATAATGAGTTGACTGACTATAAAAGAATGAACAATAATCTCTTCCTCTTTTATTACAACAATTAGCAAATGAGATAGTTACTGGTGTTTCCGTAGTAACCTCATGGATTAAATCTTCATCATTATGACTGAAATCTTCATCAGCAAGCTCGACTGATGACTCCATAAATACGTGGATATGAGGAAGTAGTGATGGTTCATCAAATATATCCTTTGCTCTTGCCAAAAATAATACTGAACAAATTATATCAATAAGTAAATTAACACCACTAAAAGTGTACAAAACTTCAATTGAAACATCATCAACTTTAGGAGGCTTTCTTAATACAATAATAGCATCATAAATTATATACGAAGTAACTACAAGAAGACACATAATTGAGAATAACGGGACTAATATTGTCAAAGTAAAATTAGTCCCTGCAGACAAGTCGTTACTAGAATTTCGCTTTAAATACTCCGCAATCATATTGCATAGATATGCTACAACATCTATACTCATAGCTGATGCATCGCCTAATAAAGACAACGAATTACTGCGTATTGAACCTATGAATTCAGCTATTACAAAGAGTAAAAACAAACACGTAGTTACTTGAAGAAGCCGTTGATTACTCAATCGTGGTAGATAGAATTTAACTCCTGGCTTGCAGTTCTCGCAACATTGCGACATCCAACTTGGATCTCGGCGTGAAGCTCTTCAAGTGCAAGTGCAAAGGGACTTTTTTTTGAGTCTTCACATCTGTCGGATTTCTGGGCTTCCAAACCGGATTCAGGGCCTGGTCAAGTCTGGTTTCGAGTTTGATGTGTTTGTTTAGTAAAATAAAGTAGAGGGTGTTAAGGAGTCAGTAGAATGCTAATTAGTTAACCACTCACACAATGATCACATTAGATCGTATGTTATACTAACGCTTGGCTATATTTGCTCGAAAAGTACTCATAAATTCATCAAAATTTCTGTTTAATGTGGTTAATTGTGCTTCCATAGTATCCAATCGATGATTTATAGCAGCAACATTGCCATTTACTGGAGTAATTTGAGCTTCCATGGTATCCAATCGATGACTTACCGCAACTTGAAATTCTTGGAATTCTTTTAATGGGCGCAACTTATCCGATTGTCGCAAGTCATCAACCGTCATTTTATCTAACACTTGCTTGTTATAACATTGTGACACAATTGCTCTACACACTTGCATGCTTGGTGCGTTATCATCATCAACGAATTCAACTAATAGAAGTAAGAGAGCAAGAGTAATAAGATAAGGGAACAAAGTATGAAGTGAATGAACGCATTACCCTCTAATATGCTACAAAACTTTTGTTTAGCAAATTTTCTGGTTTCATCAGTTTCTGTTTCAGCGTTAAATGGCAACGGCCAATCACCCGGAATAATTATTTCGTTGCCCTATTGGAAGTAAATACGAATGATTGTGGATAACGAGTAAATAATGGCAGCACACGGGCAAATAAGTAGATGTGCAAATGAATACATACCGCAGCTAATATCTTCATTAGTTCAATTGACAAATT
>JACCDO010057533.1_pt1 | contig 16385 bp, 4 predicted proteins | sample 7446101 | NCBI WGS metagenome assembly JACCDO01 (sample SAMN15323440, study PRJNA562643) | freshwater metagenome | isolation source: river surface water | place: USA:Blue River Watershed | collected 2017-08-16 | reverse complement strand
GGGTTTGATATCTGAAAGAATTATCATTCGGAGTCAATGAATCCATATATGACGCTGCTGGTATTGCTGCTTTGTCAGCTGTGTTATGTTGACTCATATGTTGAGCTGATCCGGTGCCTCGTGTTAATCTATCAACGACATTGGTACTAACATACATCTTGGCTGCGCTCATAGATGGTTTCACACCACGAACATTAGGTGTAAAAGTCAGATTCTTAGCAGAAGGATCGTCAGCATTTCGCTTTAATGGCTCATGTAACTTAGATTGCACATCACTAAACTTATTTGATTTAATAATATTTGGTTTAAATGTGCACTCCTTCTCCTCCTCTTCACGTTGCGCTCGCAACTCTTCCTCAATAAAACGTCGGCGCTCAATAAGCGAACGATCACTTGCCTTGAACAGCCTATCAGAGACACTTTCATTTAAGTCACCACGTAGTTCCTTGACCGCCTTTTCCGACGAATAGTTGATCCGTGGATGAAATGTACAATCTAAGGTAGAATTCTTATCTAAGAACTCTTTACGTCTGACCATTTCATCTTGTTTCTCTTGTTGCCATTTATGAACACGAACATGAAATGGTGTATCATCTAGACTTTCGTGGGTTTTATATGTATCTGGTAGCTTCTTGATCTTTGGATGAAATGTACATTCTTTAAACATTTCGCGACGGATGATTTCTTCGGCTTGCGCCGCTTTATTGTATTTGAGATCGTAATTTAATAGCGAATCATCCATAGATTGGGCTAACCCGCTTTTGTTGAACCTACTAGAAGGTGTAACACTATCGACATTGCTGTTAGATCTGTAAGTTCTGCCGCGCTCCTCCAACTCTACCAATGGCGAACTTTTCTCCTTTATACGACTTTGATTCTCAATAAATTGATTTATCATGGCTCTTCTATCTTCACTGGGGCTTTCAGGAACTTCTACACCGACTTCTGCATTTTCTGGTCTATTATTACTACTTACTCCATTATCGAGCGACATGTCTTTACTATTAAAGCCATTTGCTGTAGATTGTTGCAGAATAAGTTTTAATTCTCGGTGCGCTTCCGCCTTGTCCTTTTTCCCAGATTTAATCTGTGCAATGATATCTCTTACGGCAGAGGTGTTCATGATTGCACGGTATGATACCTACCGACCTTGGTATTCTTTTACAGTTGATTGATACCCCGGCCTTTCCAAGAATTCCAAAAGAAGCGGGGAAATAAACGTTATTTTGATAACTGAAAATTGCGAGAAGCAGAAAAACAAAGAGTGTGTAGTTAAATAGGTTTCTAATCACTTTCAACTTTAACTGTGCCCTTACCACACGGTGCGGTGTCATGGATTAGACTAGTATCGCAACTAATTGGGTCGCTCGCTAGGTCCTCTTAGCAACCAGTTTCTTTCGAGGTTCAAAAATGAGCGAAAATTGCTACTATTTAATCGATATTTTAGTCATTATATGGTAAACGATAAGACACCGGTACGGTACCGGTTCGTTATTTTTTTCGTGGGAAATTTAGCAGGTAGCGAGTAGCGATTAATGCGTTAAATCCGCTGAAGAAAAGCGAAAAGAAGTAAAGAAAGGCAGCAAAAGAGGCAGAGTAAAGGCGGGCAAGGAAGATGTCGCTGATCACCTTCGACAATAAAGGTGTCAGTTTTAAACCGGGGCGGGAGGTGCCCAATAAGGAACCTGGTGTGTCCAAGTTTGTTGTCGAAGAATTATATCGAGTACATCGTAAAAGAGTGCTGAAGATGAAGCCGATGGTGCATACTAGGGCATTTGTACCAGAATTTTTGAAGGATACGAATTGGAAACAAGCAGCTGTGGAGCATGAAAGACAGCGAATTCAACGAGAAAATGAGACTATTTATGGACGTATTCAAAAGAGAGAATTAGAAGAAAGTCCATTGAGACGATCCTTGAGAGAGCATATTCACCGTGTGGATGAAATCAAAATGCATTCTAAAAGATTGAAAGAAGCTGGTAGACTAAGAGATGCCAATAAGATCAAGCGAGAAAATGAGTTAATACTGCAACGAATAGAACGTGCAAGACCTGAATACACACTAAAATCAATCAAAAATTGGTACAAACACCATATTCACTTTAAGGAAGGACGTAGATCGGATCCCACTGCGGGGCATATCATTAAGAATTTGGGAGACCTAGCCCCACCACCTCTCCCTTCAATCTCTTCTTCTAGTGCATTTGATTTGGATTCGGTTAGTTTAATGAGTGGCAGCCATTATTCTTCCAAGTCTCACTCAAAATCAGTAATGTCATCATTAGATTCAGAGAGCAAACAAAGTAGTATTTATTCTAGCATAGCTTCAGGATTGTATCCTTTGACGATGGTAAAAGACCATAGCTTGCTGACTATCAAGGAAGAGCCCAAGAAGAAAATGAAGAAAAAGAAGAAGAAGCAAGTAGACATCGTCGATGACAATTCCATTATTAGCACTAACACGAATAGTTTCATTGAAGCGAATCTATCATTCGATATCGAGAAGCTAGATTCCATGAGAAAGTCATTGAAAACACCACAGACTCCCAACTTAGAGATGGATGACGACAATAATAAATTGCACTTTTTAGCGGCAAAGAACATGCAGATACCCTTTGATAATTCGCTTTATTGTGTCAAAATATTCACCCAAATACCTCCTGATGGTAGCATCATTATCCGCGTTTATAACAACACGGTGGACAAGTCAGTGGCAATATTTGAGCGTATTATAGCCCAAGAACGTGCTGTTAACATTGCTAAGAGTAACCGTCAAACCATATTTCAAGCCATCGAAGATGAAGATCCGGAATCCCTGTATAAGTTGCTGCATAAACTTTTTATTGATTCGGATCAAGATAACAGCGGTTATTTATCATTAGACGAGCTCGAGGAAGTGATTGTTAATATGAAATTAGAAGTTTCCTCCAAAGAAATTTCTTATGTTATCAGTGAAATGGATGATAATGGCAACGGTACCGTAGAAATTGATGAATTCATACCGGTGGTGGCAAAGGTAATCCTGTCTTTCCGTGCGGTTGTAGCCAGTACGCAGGACTGTATGCAATATTTCAGCTTTGTGAAGAACAAAGTAAACGATCTACCAGACATGGTGAATGTCGATGTTATGGCGGATATACTCATGTCAAAATTACAAGAACAAGATAAATTTGATACCGGTGTACTGAATGAGGATGCAATGCTCAAAGCCCTATTCTCGGTCAAATCATTGGACTTGAATCCTAGCGAGTTATACCTAGTAATAGAGAAGATACCAAGAGACAAAGATGGTAAAAGGCTGTATAAAGCACATTTTGCTTCCCTTTTCCGTCAGATCAGACACACCATGCTAGTGAATTCAACGATTGAGCAAGAGACCACCGGAGTCGTGCAAAAGGAGCTGTTGAAAGCGTGCGTTTATGAAGAATTAATGCAACGTAAAGCACTTGGACTGCGAGAAGTGGTGGAGGGAATCATACCGTTATCGTCATTGAAAGATATTATTACCAATTTAAAATTAGAGGGAGAAAAGACATTATCACGACTTGAAATAGCTATTTTAAGTTCAACATTTGTTAGTCCAGAGGCGCAGACCGGTGGCCAGCTCACTTCGTATGATCATGCTTCAAATTCACATTGTGTTCATTATTTCCATTATGTACCTATCGTATCACGTGCTATTGATGTGATGAATAAACCAAAATATATTTCTATTCTTGATGCAATCAATGTCATGGTAGCGAAGCAGCGCGAAAAATCATGGGACGATGACGATGAAACGTACCTGGAAAATGCTCCTCCTGCACCATCATTAAGCCCTAAAAGTCCAAAAAATGCTCATAAACAAGTATTTGCAAGACGTTTTTCATCTATATTAGAGCGTCTCGATGTGGATACAAGCAAGAACGTGGAGCTTGATGAGTTTATTCGGATATTGAGCTCACTCGACCTCGAGTTCCCTGATCGTGACGCATACCAAGCGGTGATGGACAATATCGACACTGCACACAATGGTTATTTAACATTCAATCAATTAAGTGATTATCTAGCACAGAATATGTCGCAATTAGAAATACAAAGACACGTTACCCAATTGTCTAACCACCTCCATCGTCACACTTTATCCACGTCAACCAAAGCAGCTGCCCAGGAGCATCATGTCAATGGTAAAATGGATTATATCTCTCACTTACATGCCATATTTAAGATAGCGGATACTTCCGGCTCTGGATTCGTCGATTTCCACGTTGTGGAAGACGTACTGAGTCAACTAGACATCAATATTTCTACGTTCCAATTGGAAACAATATTATCTCATTTACATCCGAATGAAGTGGGATTATACGACTATCATATGTTCATCCCTATCATTGTTGGTGTTCTTGAAAGCTTTGATGCCAAGGAGCAAGCAGTACATGACCGAGAGTTAGAAGAGGCAGAAGCAATGCGTAAAGCACAAGAAATATACAGTAGTAACCACGCGGATATTGACCATATGATCCACAGCCTTGAACACAAGTTACAGATGATTAGTCACGAGAGACACGATCCAAAAGAGAAATTGAAGAAAGTGAAACTGCTTCTTGCGGATCAACACCATGGGTTATCCAAGACGGAAATGAGTCATTTAACATCCAAATTATATAAAATTGGGAAGCATTTCCACTATCGGGAGTACTCTCGTTATGCATCCAAACAAAGTAAAGGGAAAGGTGCTGGCGGTGTTGAGTTTGCACCTATTACACTAGAAGAGTTAACAAATGCTGTTCGCGATGTTCGTATTCATTCGATTATGCGGAATTTGGTATTATCAAAGAGTCAAAGTGAAATACATAAATTTATTGTTGATACATTAACCTCAAGGGTATTGCCAGGTCATGGTACGCATGGCCATGGTGCGCATGCTCATGGTACACATGCTCATGGTACACATGCTCATGGTACACATGCGCATGGTGCGCACGATACACATGGTTCTAGTCATGCTAAAGAGCACCTTTATGCTCCAGTAGACGTAGTATATGATGTACTAGAGCATTCTAATAAATTCCATTTGTATCATTCACAAATCCAATCAATATTATCGTGGGTGGACTGCTACGATGCAACACATACACAAGTACACATCAAAGACTTTGCTCATGCCGCCTCCCATATTGTTGAAATAATGATGAAGGAAGGCAATGCCACCACTTCTTACGATTCAATGGCCCACTCCAACCCTTTAGAAACCAATATAGTGTCCGATGACGAGCTGTACGACTACTTCTCTGCGCTGGTTGATGCCTACAAGAATGACGACGATGAAATCACCCTAAACACGCTGTTTGAGGTAGTAAAGAACACCCCCAAAATCAAATTATCCAAGAAAGAAACGACTGCAATCATCTCTGGATACCGTAAAAGAAGTAACGGTAATTATAGAATAGACAAGTTAATACCGTACTTGCAGACCTCCATCAAAGCGATCATCCGCGAGAGAAAAGCAGGTAAACAATGGCTTGAAAAATTTAAAAATACAAATTATAAAAACGCGCCAGAAATGTTGAAAGAATCAGAAGAACGTCATTTAGTACAAAAAGAAGTGGAAAAATTACGTATTCTTGCCACAAGATTCATTGATTGTGTGAAATTAAAGTTTGTGGGTGACGTCATCGTCATCACCTTACCGGGTGAGTCAACTCACCGTCGTTCCTCGTTAGCGAAACTGGTTGAAAAGACTATGGATACCGACAAAGCAGCTGATTACTTAGAGCATGAGTTATTATCGGTGCCGGCGGTTACATTGCCATTTATAGAGGTCAATAGTAAGGGAATGACGATATCCAATCGTGAAATCAAAGTGCGATTGGTGATCGTCACCAGAGAGAAAGAGTTGTTCAGCAACAAAGAGATAATCGTGAAGTACCAAGCATTTGAAACGACTTTAAGTGGTGAGCAAGTACTAGATGTGGTATTAACCTCTTGTATTGACGTTGATAGAGATACTGCCAAGTTTTTTGCAGAGAATTTGGTGGATAATATGTACATGGAATACGACGGGAAGGAGCACAAGATCAAAATAAACCAATAGATTTGTAAATAAGACAACACTAACAATACATACAATTTCTTATGACCATGGTTGCCACCCTATGTACATCTGCACTAAATTTTCTTCTGCAGTCGCCTCGAAGATGAGACGCTGGACTTGCCCATGCACTGACAATGGCAATGTCTCGTCTTTAGATGCTCCTATTCCAACAGTTATACTAGCTTTCCGTTTCAGATATGCATCCTTAATACGTGCAGCATGTGGATGAGTGAGGTTGTATATACCCGACAACCGCTCGGACACCTTGTTTAACGCTTCCTTTGCATCGGCATTTTCGTTATCTTGGAACACTCCCGGCGCATGTTTTTCCTTATGTTCAACACTTTCAGTTCGTTGCGCCCGGCCAGTGCGACCCCATTGCACCGTAGGATCCCTTATAAACGGCTCGAGTACACTTAATAACGTCTCTTTATTATCACGCAACAAGCGCATGCACACCTCCATGGTGCTGCGGAAGGTGCCTTCTACTCCAGTCAAACCCATGGCGTCCACAAAATTAGGTGTTAACCGAAATGGTACAATTTCTGGTCGAAGTAACGTCAAACCCTTATCAAACAAGCAATCAAAATCGACTTGTACACACTCACCCTTTGTTACATCTAGAAGGATATTCTCGGAATGACGATCACCTAAACCAACTACATGCCCCACGGCTGACCACACTGCAACGGATCTAGTAAAACATACACGAGCATCAAGCCAATCCGTTGGATCAGGGAAATTTTCGATAAACCAACGATGGAAACATGGACGATACACGTCGGCTATTAGCGTTCGGTACTCCTTCATCATTCCCTCAATATCATTCTGGTATAACGTCTGCATTTCTGTAAATGGTTTGTATATTTGCTTGAAATCAATTGGCGGATAGACACCGGTAGGCCAATAGCTATGTGACTCCTGTATCAAGTGTCGCACACACGAGGTATTATCCACCCATTCAAGCAGACCACATTCTTCATTTAAACAAATGACAGAAAACGTACGCAATCGAAGCAATCGACGACGCCCCTCCGGGTCCTCATTCAGCAGGCGATTCACGACTGTATTGAATTCCATTAAACGATTATCTTTACGTAAATCACCATTTTTTTCTAATTTTAATAAAAATTTCACAATTTTACCGGCAGTTGTGGTTAGTGTCAGTGTCTTTGGCTTTGCTTTCGATATTGCTATGTCCACTTCCTCGTGGAAGGCTTGAATACGTGCCTGTTCGGATGGAATGTAGCTACTATCATCATGTTGATGCCTCTCTACACCCTTGTCATCTGATAATTTCATAGGGACTCGTAGCATCTGTTGTGATGGAATAATAAACTTTTTCAAATTCATTCCTCTTGTAGCAGTCCATTTAAGTCGCCTTTCTTTATCCTTGGGTACTAAGTAGGCAAGGTCTACTATCGCCGCAAAGAATTGTGGTGCTTCTTGTATCATGGAAGCATCCTTTTCTCTTTTTCTTTGCATCAACTCCTTGTAGGCTTGCTTGATAAGATCCACACCAATACGACGACGGTCCTTATCTGAATTCAATGAATGCAACAATCCAACTATGTGCCACACGCCTTGATGAGGGAAACTTGCCAGTACTTTGGCTAATATAGATTGAATAATGTTCACGGTATCGGCATTTGAGTGCCCAACACGCGAGGCGAGATGCGGCATACAATAATACCATACAGAGGTATCAATTTTCTTCTCGTTGCTGCGCATCTGCTCATTGACTTCCCTTTGACCTACTCGCAACTCTTGAATCGATTCTTTCTCTACCGAATTGATACTTTTGCTGCCACTTATCCCACGTAACAATGCATTATCCGTATCGCGCTGCGATGTGTAAGAGAACCACAGTGTCAACATACGTGGCAATGCTTGCGTGATATACTTATTCTGACTAACACATGCTAAACAACTGCCATAGTACTTGAGGGCGAGAAAAATGTGGTTGTGGTAAGTGACTTCGTCTTTACTAACGGATCCTTTACCAGAAGCTTCTCTTGATTTAGCCTCGTGATACAGGTGCTCATGGTATCGCGCTAGTTCGAAGAAAGGACTATCCCGGGGCAACGTCAACTCAGTGCTTTCTTCCTTGCGTTTGAACTCGGTTAGTTGTAGTACGCACTTATAGCGCTCTTCGATAGTCTTGCCAATTTTCTGTCGACTATCAAACATCATCTTTGTCACTAATAATAATTTCTCAGAAAATTCTGCGCGAGTATCTGCATCTTTAAACGCATCTGGCAGTCTTTTATTGGCTCGTATATACGAGATAATCCCTGTAATATTAGGCTCAACTGGCTCTAATAGGTGCAACGCTTTATTGATTTGACCACTTTGCTTCAGTAGCTCTGCCTCCTGCAACAATAACGTGGAAGGGCTCAGACCGGACAACTCGGCATTACGAAGCGCTATCTTTGCCGCATCAAGACGACCAAATTGGCACATTGATTTACACAAACCAAGCCAATTCTGTGCAATCATTTTTTGCTCCTTTGCTGCAGATAGTAATGACCGCCGTATCGCCAAGACTGACGACTGCTTCGTCGACATCATGTTAAGTCGCTCATCCCATTGCAACTGCAAAGTATTCACATAATCCTTTCTACGTTCTCCAGTTAGAGTCATTAAGTCATAACCCATTTCCATCTCGTGGAGAATATGCAAGTATATAAGGAAAGGGTATGCACGTCCATATGACTCCATCGATGCAGCAGCAAGGGAAATCATGCTCTCCTTGCGAGCTTCCTTCATAATTATTCCAAAAGAATCACGATTATTCCTTATGATAGAATGAAACAGCTTGCCTATCTTGACTTGGAAATCGTCTTCAATGAAGCGACTTGAGTTCGTACCATGTACTAGGCTGTGTCTAGGCGCTGCATTATTTATGGTATTATAATCCTCTAAAGTGTTTAAAAAACTATTTAACGTATCCCAATTCGTGAGTCGCCACGCAGCTTCAATACCCAGTGGCAAAACGGCTTGCGAAACCTCAGGAAAGCTCGATACAATTCCATTAACTTGATTAATGGAAGCCTCAAGTTGGCCTAGCTCAATCAAACATCTTAATCGTCCTCTTTCCACATCAAGAAGGGATTTATCCTTCATTCGGAGGTCGTTATCCTTTCCTTTAACCAGCACATCTAGTCTTGCTCGTTTACTCTTGCTGCTCATGACACTACTAGTCGTGTCGTTAACAGCAACTATATCATTCGAGGCCAATGAGCCATATTCAATCAGAGCACCAAGCCAGTCATCTGTATGCTGTAACTCCAAAATTCTATCCCAAGTCGTGGACCGTATAGACTGCACCTGACGAAGCACTTGAACTCCAAGTAACGCATCAGGATCATCTAAATAAGAAAAGATTTGTGTGAGCAAGTTTAGTTGTTTGCCATTTAGCAGTGGTAGCTCTCCGGATGCTCCGTCATTCCGAATGCCATCTATAGAGACAGTTCCACTTGATGTTTGGACCTTTTGACTAACAGACTTGTCCTTTTGCTTCAATCGATTTTCTCTGTGTTTATCACGAAGATATGTTTCAAAGTACCTCAATGAACGTGCATATGCCTTAATACAGAACGCGGCATGTGCCAGTGACATCTTAGAGATAGAGTCCATCAGTTTCTGCAGTGGTACATGCGCCTTTTCCCAAATACTGACAAAGCTATTCTTTGAGTCATACGATGACGATTTCTGTAAATCTTTGGGTATTTTGCCAAGCCACAACGAGAGAGTATCAAGCAGAATAAAGATGATCTGAATAGCTGTGTGGTCTATCTTACCTTCGGCGTCTACCCCCATTGTCATGTCGTCTTGACCAACACCGGAGGGATTATCGTAGTCGCCAACAGCAAGAACACACATGATTTCGCTCTGTATCAACGCACCTAACTTACCATCACTATCATTGCTTAAGACGTCAACAATTAAAAATGGCAACATAAACTGACATAGATCCGCTCTGAACCGTAGCACACCACGACAAACAGTGAATAACGATACAAACTGCCCTTTTCCTATGGCCAGGAGACTTCTCGTCCACGCTGCAAGCCATCGCTGGTACGATCTGATATGTTCGGTGTTAAAAATAACTTTGGGATTAAATTTTAGATTGTCGTCAATAGAATACTTGGTCAACCAAAAGGCTTCCGTTACATCGAAGATAGACTTGGATACTAACATTGCTTTCAGCGACTCAGGGAATGTGAGGAACGTAGAGCTTTCGATGTAATCAGTATTCTCGGTAACTAAAGATGCCAGTAACCGCAAAACATGTTGAATGGAGTAACCAATCCTGTCATGATGCTTCACGAGCGACTGATTGTTAACGGTTCTATTTGATTTTAAACTGGGTACTAAGTGATGCTCCAATAAGTAGATACCTACACTAACCACACTCATTTCATGCGGTTTAAGCATAGCATTATTCTCATATGTTAACAGTTTATGAGATGAAGGGAGTAATATATTGACGCGTGCTGGATCAATCGCTCCTAATGAGCCTAAACACTTGGCACATGCATCAACGACATCAGAGTTAGAGTCATGTACACATAAATACAATAGCTGTTGAAGCAATGATGATATTGCACTATCCGCGGACATATTACTACTGGTAAAGGTGGTAACAGCGCTATAAATCTTGTTACGTCTGTCACTTATAAATGTAAAAACCCGATTCAACACAAGGACTCTAACGTTGGATGACTCATGCTTAAGCATTTGACACAGCAATTTCAATGATTGATCGAGTGGTAGGGACTGAATCTCCTTAGAGTGAATGTCAATTACACCTTCAAGACCCTTCACAGAGGGAATGTATGCGATGGCATGCGACACTCTTTTGACATCCAACGATTTCCCACTGAAGATGTCGTTGATCAACGTTACAGTGTCTAGTTTGGACAACGTTTCTGGCAATAATATGTACGTAAGTGGTGTAAGTGACTAGGACGAGGGTGGAAAGTAGGGTTTACATACCTATTTTTTCTTCAATTTCATTTAAAAAAATGATTTCTACAATTTCTTGGACATTTCTAGAGATCCCGCAGGCCAGACCGAACAGCTGCACTAAAGGCTTCAAGCTTTTATCAAATAATTTGCTAAGATGATACTCATCCAACGGCATTGTGAGTCTGTTCAACGAGTGACTATATTTTTGCCGTAACGGCTCGTTATCTTCAATGAATGGAAACAGCCCTGCAATAAGAGCTGATATGTTTTGTAATAGCACTTCTGTTGCTAAGTGACGGCATAATATATCCGTTAGGCTTATAGCGATGTAACGGACAAGTGCGTATTTACTCACTAATATTCCATTTAAAACACTCATTATTTTTGGTAAAAACTTGTTAATATCCGCTTGTTTGATCAAAGACACCATTTCCTTGAGCGCTTTCACCGATTGCAATTGGTAGTTTTGATTCAGATTATTCCATTCAAATGGAAAGAATTGGGAAACTAACCAAAGGAAGTGCGATGGTAATACTTGAGCCACATTCTCATTATAATCAGTGGAGAAAGTAGAAGTGTTATCAAATGTATCCATGGAGAAACGTTGGTCGCTAACCGCCCACGACTTGGCGCGATACAAGGTACATGCCACTTTTAAGCTCTTTAATGCACAAGCTTTACGCTCATCAATTGAGCCAAGATCCCATATCAGCGGATATAATAGCCGTTGGATTCCCTGCTGTATAAACTCATCTGTACGATTCAATTTGTAATCATATAGTGTAGCACCACGAAGCATTATATGAAAAAACTGTCCTTGAACTAACTCTGCATCGCTGAATCGTTGGGCCATATCCGACATGAGAATGTGGTATATAACCATGACGAAATGATTCGAGTAGAACAAATCGTCGAATGTACATATGACATCTTCATCGTCTTTGATGCGATTCGCAATAACTTTTCCACAATTCGAAGTAAAAATGAAGGAAAGAACAAATGGTTTGGCCAGCTTGTACACGATGTCGCTGCCATACTCACCCTGGGTTCCCTCCATCTCGTCGTTAATGTCCACTAGCAAGTAATTTAATGCAACTTTAAATGTTTGATGAGGTATTTTAGGATTTTTTAAACACGGAATGACTATGTTCTCCACGATACACGGAAGGTGATTGACAAGGAGAACCTCCAAGACACTCGATGCTCTCAACCACTCAAATAGTTCCAACAGAATGTTCAAATTGACCTCATCAACTAGGCATTCTTGATCAATATTGTTGTTGTTGTTGATAACTGCGAATAGCTTTACGAGAATACCCAGTGCCCAAATAGATGCGTAGGGATTAATTATGGCACACACTCTGACCAACCGCGCTATCGATGTAACCTCAATCAACAAGTTCTTCTTATTCGTGCAACTAATATAATCGTCGCATGAGGACGCAATGTATGTGCCTAAATTAGATAATTGTGATACGCATGATTGCGGATCTTCCCCGACTACGCCCTCTTGACAGAAGCGATCTAGCATGCTGACGCACATGAAGTGACTGTACAGCAATTTTATATTATACAACCTTAGATTTCCACGCTCATGCACGATTTTGTTCAATTTTACCACGTGCGACAATATAAAACCATCCAATTGGTTCGAAACGGATCGTATTTTGGACTGCAAAGTAATATCAAACAAGCAACTCGCATCCATCGCGCCACCCACCAATCGACAAGGTAATAACGCCCCAATAATGATATCCGTAATTGGCCACAACTTAGATGCGATAGAGGACTGGAAAGCAGACTCTATACCTTCTTTCACAGCATTCCACGTGCAACAAAATGAATCAAATACCTTGGCAGCAATCTTACTAGCCAATGCATGTTCACTTTCAACACTTTTAATAAAATTTGCTTTTTGCCATTTTCCAATACCCACAAATAGATATATTTTGAGCAACCATTGCTCCACGTTACTCACGTCGATCACGGACGTTGGAAACTCTTTGTAACCCAGTAAATGAAAAAATGGGAATTTTATTCCTTCAATACAATGTTTATCCATCGATCTTTGTAACCCAAGCAGCAAGAGCGACGTGGTAATCATTGCGATGTTCCCTAGTGCTTTGATAAGTAGTATCCAATGGCTGTCCGCAGCGAGACTGGTACTGTCTACTTTGGTAGCAGCAAGTTGCAGTAGGATGTACACGTCACTGATATATTGCGCGATTTTCATCACGTCATCTTTCTCTACTTTCGCTTTCTTATCGACAATTTCACACAAATTATCTATTGCAGCTTTGACTAAGTGTAACATGTGCTCCACTCCGAGGTATTGGAGTTGGGACGGGATTGCTGTGATACATGAGATTTCTGGTGTTGATGCAGTGAAAGGTGTGGTATGATACTGCATTAATGTTAATAATTTAAACCACATATATTTTATGTTTTTATTGCCTTGTATGTGGTCACCATTGGTGAGGGCGGCTGCTCTCGTGCATGATAGTATACTAGTCACAAGACTTGCATCAATCGAAAATAAATGGGTCACATACAAGCTATCTAGACGAAGCAACCTATTCACGGAGTACAATGCCAGCCACCCACCTAGGGTTTTATATTCACCACCTGCATGAGCTGGTCCAGGCGCAATCAACTGCTTAATGACAGATCTATATATATTCGCGATAACTGCCTCCACTTTTCCTAAATTAAATTTCTTACTTTTTTTTTCTTGAGAATAAATTACTCCAATATATTCAATCGCTACAAATAATTTAGAACATTTTTGTATCAACAATTCCACTGGAGATACTACCACACTCTGTAGAAGCGAATTAGGCTCCATTAAAACATGAACCGTTAGTTCTTGTACTTCGCGTAACACATGTGCATGTTGAAGTGGTACTTGGAATGACGTGTTCATTGATGCATTGAGTATTGATATAAAAGGAGTCACATCTTCTGCTATTGCTGCATCGCCTGCTGCAAATGCTACCTCTGATTCGATATACCCATTAGAAACTTTGACCCGTTTTGATGATTTGGTGATCGTTTGGGACTTAGAACCAGAGTCAGTGGACATACAGTCACCAGCTGTTACAGTGCTCCCTGTAGGGTCAACATTGCATGACTCCAGCCACTGTAAATATACTCCAGTGAAACTTTGATAAGTATCAAGAAGTAAATGGGAGACCAAGTTGTGTGTAGTCAAGTCGATACAACATTGTAGTAAGAATCCAGTGCTAGGGAAGTTTGAGCTATCATTTGTACCTTTCAGCGCGTCTAGCAATGTTACCACAAAAGAAATTATAACAGACGACAAATTTTCTTTGGTTGATAAATTAGACTTTATGAGTAGCAATCTGTGGATGACTACACACTCTCGTAACACATCTGTTATCTCTGCGACGATGTTATAGCTGACGGTTACATCCACAGACATCCTCTTTACCAACGTCAGCACTTGCAGTATCAGAGCATGGACAGCCTCAAAGCTACCCACAGTCTTATTATCGATAGTATCCATGCCTATTCTACTAACAAAATGCTTCATTGTGAAACTAATCCATTGAAATATTGCAGTTATAATACTTTGACACACCGTAGAATCAATTGTAGCCGCCTTATCTCTCAGCAGCGAAACAAACAAATCAAGATCAAAGATGATGGCCGATACCGAAGACATCGTATAAACCCATGACCGACTTATATTCGCGAGAATCCTCAAGCATAAATTAATATTCAACTTTCCTTTTTGTTGCAAAATTTGTTTCGTTGTGCGAATCCAAAACTCTTGTAAATACGATAACTTATGAATATCATCTATATAAACTACAACATTCTGTATTTGTGGCGATAAATTGACCGCTAAATTATATTTACAACCATTTAGACAAGAAATTCCATGAGAAAGAACGCATGATGTCAAGGTGCTTATGACTTCCCCCATAACGTCAATTGGCACACTTTTTTCCATCACCATCAGCTTAACATACAGCGCTTCGCATCTCTGCAGCAGCTGCAGCACATGCTGAGTCGCTTCTCTTGAATTTCCACCAGAGTGCAATAATCGCAGTGGTACCACGCACTTCCACAGATAGGACGCCCACGAGGACGGATTGCATGTGCTGTTAGACCAGTGCAATTCCGCAAACTCGAGCGCTTTGGTACACTCCTCCAGGGATGCACTTGTCGCGAGCAACGTGCTCATCGCTGATGAGTTAGTAATGAGAACGATTCAAATGTCAAAATTTGTAGTACCGGTGAGAGGGAGTCGGAGACTCTCACACGAGTTCAGTGAGTTTAAACAATGAGTTAATAAGTGAGTGAGTACATTAATCTGCATTTAGAGCTAAAATGCAGCTTTCGAATGATACCACACTCATTAATACTCATTATTACCATGCGCACATAATGAAGTGAGTGCCGACAAGAATTGAGAAATTAAATTGTATGAGGAGGAAAAAGAAGAAGTTATATTAATTATATGCAACAATCAACAAATACTAAATACAATTGGGCGGTTAATACCGGATATTGGGAGGTTTGTTCTGCGATGAAGGCGGTGCAGAATAACCACCACCAGGAGGACCACCGTATCCACCAGGAGGACCTCCGTATCCACCAGGAGGACCACCGTAACCACCAGAAGGACCACCATAACCACCAGGAGGACCACCATAACCACCAGGAGGACCACCGTAACCACCAGGAGGACCACCGTAACCAGAGAAGCCACCACCTGGTACATTCCCTCTAGGAGCACCTCTACCTAACTGGTTCACAGTTAAACCACTTCCGGGAAGTTTGGGGGCTTTTGTAGTGCCTCGAGGCACTGCGCCTTCCATTTTACCTCCTCCAAATCTGGCTTTTCCTCGAAATTGTCTGAATATCTTGATACGATTGAATATTGGTGCTCTTTTCAGTATATTGGGCAACACAATAAATCTAACTTGAGCTCCTCTCACATACGCCACTTCTATTCTTGTTTCTTTACCAAATGGACTAGTCTTGACACAATCCTAGTGATGAAAGAATAAGATTTTGCTATAAAACAATTAATAAAATAAAATCTACCTTGATTGTGCAATTCATGTTGTCTTGCGCCTCGTCCAAGAGCCCACGGTACAGCGAGCCGTCCTTTAGCTCTACTGTGACCACCGAGCCCTCTGCGTCGTGCAAGAGGATGATCGGCAATCCCACGCCGTGCGTTCCCGTCACCGACATGGTATTGGTATATGTATGCGAGGTCTGGTTTTCCTCCTCGTGGTCGCCGGTACGATACCGGTGTGGTCAATAAGCGGTCCTTGATCGTACAACAGCAAAGTTCAATATTTAG
>JACCDO010051469.1_pt1 | contig 16386 bp, 11 predicted proteins | sample 7446101 | NCBI WGS metagenome assembly JACCDO01 (sample SAMN15323440, study PRJNA562643) | freshwater metagenome | isolation source: river surface water | place: USA:Blue River Watershed | collected 2017-08-16 | reverse complement strand
GCTTAAGTATGGACAAACTTCGTCCTGGCGCGCTCTTTTGGTGGACTCGCGAGGAACCTCTCACCTCAAACGACGGAGCAGAAGTCATCAATCGCCTTTTGGACTCAGGGAAGCTCCTCTGTGAATGGGATCTTTCTTCCGTCGAAGCACAGATGCCTGCGAAGGCTCCGCTGTTTCCAAAGTATATTTACCTTTTTCAAAGGGAACTCGACACGCAAGCCCGCCACCTCCACCGACCGATGCGAATCAAGATTCAGGGCCAAATTCGAAGCCATGTCGAAGTCCAAGTCCTCTTGGCAGAGACCCTCGCTTCCTACTCTCAAGTCGTCTCACCAAAAGGAAACTGGCAGATCCATCGCTGGGTCAGTCCTGTACCTCAGCGCGACTGGGCCGAGCGTTGGCCCGACGCTCTCGAGAAAGAAGAAGTACAGAAAATCGACGACCTCCAACAGGCGAGCGTTCCTCTCGCGAGTGTCGCAACGGTTCGCTGCCTCAACTGGAACCCAGAAGCTCCCCCCAGTCCCTCGGTGGGAGCGCTCAGAGGAGTTTGGGTTCGGGCAGAATATTCGGAACAAAACCGCTCCCTTGTTGCCCGAGTACTGAAAACTTCAACGGATTGGAAAGAGCTTCATGACGAGAGCAGAAAAGCGCTCAGTCAGTCATCCGAAGAAAGATCGCACTCGAGCACAGCACAAGGCTTTGTGATCGCCCTCCAAGATGAGACTTGGTACGCTCCGATGGCTCAGTACATTGAAAGCCGCTTAGTGAAAAACTGGCTGGATCACAAAGCGGAACGCAAAGGCGACCGCTGGCATTTGACCGAGCAAATCGTAAAATTCATCCCGATTCCTCGGATCCTTCTTAAGTCACTCGGTATGGGAGTAGAAAGCGACTCGCCCGGACTACAATTGACATTCCGGTCGTCCGAGCTTCAAGAAACGGCGTCGTTCGCGCTTCCTCTTCCAGGAGACTGGGAGCGGTGGATCGCTGAAATGGCGCAGTACCCCGCCCGTGTGCGAGAAAAACTCGCCCAAATGCCGGCGCACGATCCACAAACCAAAGCACTCAAATCTGCGGTTTTTGTGAGAGCGTCTCGAACCTTGGCCTCATTGCGAGAGTCCAACGAAAAACTTTTACCGATGGTGTCTCAAGACGGGTCCATTCGGTGGAGAGAGCTCTTTCATGTTCTCCCAAAATCCGAGTTCACTCAGGTCACACTGCATCCGTTGATCCAGCTTTCAGGAACACTTCCGCCGCAAATTCCGATCATCAAGATCGATAAGGCCAACTATCCGAGCCCGGGCATTCTTTTACTGACCGAGCTTGGGTTTCGACTTCACATTGGGTGCGACCACCCCCGTTTGATCGAGATGCTCACTTCCCAACTCGAAGGAGTGAAACACCCCACCTGGGGAGAACTTGCCCCTTGTCTGCGTGTGCCCCGATCGGTCGACTCGATGGAGCAGATCGCACAGGAAATTGCTCGTAATGCAATTGAGCTGCGCTCAAAACTCGCAGTTTTGCGGGAAATCTTGGAGTTCTGCCTCTCTTAATCTCAACTTTTCTTTCACCCCCACTCGCCGTATCCTCTATCTCAATGCAGCCTCACCTCGTCTCCCCCCCTTCTTCGATCTGGGACGGTCCGGGCAACTGGTCCGCTCAAGAACTCACACTCGCACTTTTACGCACTTTTCGCGCTTGGGAGCAGTGGTTAGACGCACTCGACCTTTTATCACCCGGGACATTCGCAAATCTTCTCCTGGCCAAGTGCACTTCTCAGCGTAACTCCTCGCCTCGAGTCCAAACGCTGAATTCGTGGATCGAAAAACGGATTCAACCGAAGGAGCCTCAGAAGGACTGGATTTCTGAGATCCCCTTTCACCTGTGGGACCGAACACCCGAAGAGTTCCATCGACAGTTCGCAACTTGCGTATTGGAAACGCTACAGGTTTGGGAGGCGTCACTCTCTCTGGTTCAAAAACAAGTCTTTAGGCAACGCGCTCGTTCTGAAGCCGCACTTCAACTTTTACCGCAGCACCTCGAAATCTCAAGACTCCAACAGGAGTGGTCCGACCTCAGAAACTGTAGTCGGATCGTGCTTTCTCATCCTTTGATTCACCTTCCGTGGATCAAAACTCCCGTAAAGCCCTTGAGGGATTTACCCCGAGAAATTCAAATTGAGATTCAGCTTCATTCCACTACTGTTCCTTCCCCGTTTTGGCGGGAAATTTTCTCAGAACTCACAACAGGGGGCGTGGATGCCAATCTAAACCGGCTTTTTCCTCAAAACTCGCAGTGGAGTGCTCAGACGAAAACCGAACTGTCTCCCGATCACCAGAGGATTCATTGGACGCTTCACAGAAGAAATCTCTGACAAGGGATTCGGATCGTAAAAAACTCCAGCGACTCTATCGGGAACTCACCCGAGAGCTCGAGCGCAAGACTCGCTCGCGCTTAGGCGATCCCAACCCCGATATTCGAGAGTACGCACACGCCCTCAAACGCGACCTTCGAAGCTTTCCCAGAGATGCAGAAGCGATCCAAAAGCGCTCGTTTTCACGAAAAAGCCTGCTTCAAACCCTCCTCCAGAATGAAATTGTTCTCGTCGGAGACTTTCATCCCCACCCTCAGACTCAACGGGAGTTTCTCAGGCTTGCACGGGAGATCCATCCGGCTCTCGAAGGCCGTAGGCTAGTCCTCGGACTCGAATTTGTTTCGACCGAAAATCAGCCTTTGCTCGATCAATTCATGAAGGGGGAATTAACCGAGCACCGTCTCCTGCACTCTCTGCAGTTCGAAGAAAAATGGGGCATTTCCCACGAATCTTTTCGAAATCTGCTCGTATTTGCCCGAGAACTTGAAAATACGGAACTTCTTGCACTCAATGCTCCCGAAGAACTTCAGCGACGTCGGCCCACGGAGATGTCAGACCTCGAATACCGCGACCGGTGGTGTGCAGGCGTTTTACTAGAAAGGCTTCATGAGCGAAGACCTGAAGACTGCGGACGAAATCCTTTAATTCTGGGCCTTTATGGTGAGCTGCATCTCGCAAGCTCACACCTTCCAAGAGCAGTGGACACACTTCGACGTCAACTCAAAGCCCCTCCTTGTGGCTTGATCGTCCTTCATCAAAATCTAGAGCCGCTTTTCTGGAAGCTGATGGACGCTCGATGCGAACACGATACTTCCCTTGTTCTTCTCAAAAAAACGAAGCCTCTCACTTACTGTGTTTTTTCTTCGCCCCCTTGGACTCGTCTTCAAAGTGTTCTCGATTGGCTCGAAACCGCCTCAGAAACGGAGTGGTTCGATGACGAAATTGATTTGCTCGGGCGCTTCGAACAAACTTATCGTTTTTTGGAGCAAGCGCTGTCTCTCACTGAGGACGACCTCTCTCGGGTGGACGTCTACTCTTCAGAGAGTCTTCAAACCGTGGTTCAGAAACTTGAAAAAGCGCCACTTTCCTCGAATGAAAAGCGATGGCACCAATACAGGCTCCGGAAAGGGGAAAAGCTTTTCATTCCGCAAACGGGACTCATCTTCATTCCAGACCCGATTAGTCCCCATCGATTTGCAGAAGTCTGTGGCGAAAGAATATTTCAGCAGATTCACCCTTGGCTCTCATCTCTGGATTCCCCTGAAAACCTTCGAGCCCGAACTCTGCAAGCCTGGCGCTGCCTGGAGGCCAGTTTCGCATTCTTCTGCAGCAAGTTAACCAATCCCAAGCGCAAGTGTGATTTGGTTTCTGATCATTTGCGAAAATCCCAAGCGCTCGCAGAGGGTTTGCTTCAACCTCAATTTGACGGCGAACTGCAGCTGCGTCTTAAAGTCCTAGACGTCTTAAAAGGCGACCGGAGAATCGAATCGGGCCTTCACCGTTCGCCCAGCAGCCTACGCGAGCGCTATCTCCTCTCACGCTACTGCTCGTGGATCGGCAAAGCATTGGGGGAAGGATCGTACCGCGCCATGGCCAGAGGGCATCAAAGCCTCGAAGCGGTTTTGGAAGTGCACTTAAAGGCGCGCGATCCCTTCCAAGCACTTCACGCTTTACACGAAATCTCAAAACTCGAATCCACGATTCAACCCTAAGGATTACTCGACAGTTTGCGGTAGATCGTCCGCGAGTTGATCCCCAAGAGCCGCGCGGTCATGTTCTTATCGCCATCAGTCATCTCCAGCGTGCGTTGAATCAGAAGTTCTTCCACTTCCCGCAATGGAGTCCCAAGCTTGACCTCAATCGTTCCGTTTGCTTTGTCTTCCCGCAAAGAAGAGGGCAAGTCAGAGGCTTGCCCTTCAACTGGCGAGAGCGCCTGAAGGTGTGCAGGAAGATCCAGCGCTTGAATTTCCGAGTTTGCTGAAAAAACAGACGCACGCTCCAGAACATTGGCCAACTCTCGGACATTCCCAGGCCATGAGTAAGCCCTGAGACACTTCAATGCACTCTCACTCAAAGTTTTGCCATTTTCCTGAAGAAGGACCGCACACAGTCCTCGCAGATCATCCAATCGTTCGCGAAGGGGTGGGACATCCAAGCGAATCACTTCCAAACGATATAAGAGGTCTTCGCGAAAACTTCCTTCTTTCACTCGCTGCGCGAGGTCTCGGTGGGTGGATGCGATCACTCTGACGTCAATCGTGCGAGGACTCACGCTCCCTACTCGCTTCAGCTCTCCTTCTTGCAATACTCGAAGCAACTTCGCTTGTGCCTCAAGCGGAAGCTCACCGATCTCATCTAATAGGAGGGTTCCGTGATTCGCCAATTCAAAGAGCCCCACTCTCGCATGAGTCGCCCCCGTGAACGCACCTTTCTCATGACCAAAAAGCTCAGACTCAATCAAGTTCGCAGGTAGCGCCGCACAGTTCACCGCGACCCACGGTCCTGATGAGCGTCGACTCCAATCATGAAGGAGACGTGAAATCCCCTCCTTGCCCGCTCCGCTCTCTCCGACCACCAGAACAGTGCTCTCCGATTGCGCCACTTTACGCATCTGTGACTGGAGACTCTGCATGCACTCTGACTTCCCAAAGAAAAAACGATCGTTTTGTACAGAGTCTGTCGAGCTCAGGACTCCTTCTGCTAAAGGAGTTTGGGTCGGATTCGGGGCACGGGAAATTGCACGCCCCACGGCTTCGAGCAAAGCAGATCTCTTAAACGGTTTTGAGAGAAAATCCACTCCTCCAAATTTCATCACCCATACCGCTTGATCCACACTCCCAAAGGCGGTCATCACGATGAACGGAAGCTGTGGAGCAAGCAAACTCGCCGCTTTCACCAATTCCAGTCCATCCATCTGAGGCATCCGAATATCCGTCAACAGAAGAAGAAAAGATTCCGTTCGAAGGCACTCAAGCGCTTCGGCTCCGTTCGAACACGCACGCACCCGATACCCCTCGCGTTCGAGAATTCTTCGCGTCACCGCTTGTCCATTCTCATCATCCTCAACGAGAAGAATCGGTTTCAAGAGTTCACTTGAACTGGATCCTGACATTCCAACCTCCGAATTTTTTGAGACTCTGAGTTCGCCAGACTGAAATCGGGCGCAGAGTTAAAAATCAGCTCAAAAGCGGCACCTGAAAGGCGAGTAGACCGCACGCAGCGAACCTCACCCTTACACGAATCCATGACTTGTCTAACAAAGGCCAAACCGAGACCGGTACCCTCGGCTTTGGTCGTAAAAAACGGTTTGAAAAGTTCTGCAACGTGCGACTCTTCCACTCCGTTTCCATGATCTTCTAGCCTCAGATACACACGACCCGATTCGAGAGCACCCATTCCGATCCAAATTTTCTTTTCGGAATCAGGAGTGTTTTGCATGGCCTCGAGAGCGTTTCGCAGGAGATTTCCGAGGGCTTGCTCGACTAAAGTCGGATCCCCTTGGACCGAGTAGGAGATCAAAGGAGATCGCGTCCAATCGACCCAGACGCCCTGCTCGGTCAATTGAGGTGCGTGAGAGGCAAGGACACTTTCCAATGATTCGACGAGTGAGAAAGCAGGGAGTTCCGATTTTTCCGTCCCGACTTTTCGGGAAAGTTTGAGGTATTTTTCTGTCACTTTTTCTAAACGCTCGACGCCCGACAAAATGGACAGCAACCCTTGATGAGCGGACCGAAGCTCAGCGATGACCGCAACTGGGGACGCGCCATTCTGTGGGGTTTCTCGGAGCTGTTCGACAGCTGAATCTACGGACTCCAGCCCCATCTCTGCTTCTAGTCCAATCGAGTGAAGCGGATTTCGAACTTCGTGAGCAATCTGTGCCGACATTCTTCCGAGTCCTGCCAAGTGTTCGTTAGCACGCGCTCGCTCTTCGAGCTGTAAGGCTTCAGTGACATCTTCTAGCATTAAAACAATCCCAGAACTTGCGGCGCCACCGGGAGACAAGGAAAAAACATTTCCTGAATAGATTCGATCTCCCACTTTAATCGTTTCTCTGGTCACGAAAGGCAGAGCCGAATCAGCAAAGTGTTTTTGAATTCTCGTGAAAAAAGTATCAAAGCCCGCGCTGGTATCCGAACACCAACTGGCAGCAAGTGAGTTCGCCGAAACCACCTGACCGTCTGCCCCCAGCACGAGCAAAATCCCCCGGAATCCATCGAGAACGCTCTGGTTGAGCGCGCCCATTTCAACGAGCTTCTGATTCTGCTCCTCCAATCTTCGAGTCTGAGACAAAATCATTTTTTCACGCTCTAAAAGCGTCGCCGCCATTCGCCTAAATTCTGCAGTCAACTCGCCGATCTCGTCTTCCCGAAACAAGGACTGCTCATCCAACTCACGTTTGTGTTCGAGTCTCAGACTTCCGCCCTGCGTAATCTCCCGAGCAAGAGCTGAGAGACGCTCCAAAGGGCGCAACGCTCTTTCTCCAAACCACAAGAGCAAAACCGAAAGTCCCAGCACTACAGAGAGAACAATGAGAAGCCCCGTTCTCAGGTCTCTCAAACTTTGCTCCAGCAAGCTGACCCGCTCGTTTTGTAAGCGATCAAACTCCGCACCCCATCGATCGAACTCTCCGCCCCAGAGCTCCACCCAAGAAAACACTTCCTGGTAAGCATGACGAGCACCCGCCCAATCTCCAGCTTGTAATGACTCTTGAATCCGAAGCGACAAGACTTGCAGATGCTTCAAACGCTCACTGAGATTCTTCAGGCGACTTTCGAGGCCCGAGAAGCGTCCCGCCTCAGACTGAAGCCAATGGGGATCTTTGCGAAGAGTATCAAACTGATTCTCAACTTGAAGGACTCCTTCAGTTACTGCATCCAGAGACCAAAGGGGAAATGACCGCGGTCGCAGGCTCTGATCTCCCCAGGTAGGATGCGACGCCCTTCGGTCCAGCTCCCTCCGCAAAACGGTTGCATCGTTTTGAACTTGAGAAACTTTTCGGCCGAGAGGAACGCTCGAACGGCGAAAGACCTCAAAGCTTCGATGAACTTCCATGAGCCGAATGACACTGAGGGCGGAGCCCAAAGCAGAAAACACGACCAGCGTCAGAACCCAAGCCAAAATTCGCGAACGAAGCCGAGACGATCCCAACAGGTTGGAGTGTGAGAGAGCACGCTTTTCAGATGCCACCTCCCTCAAGAGTAGCACTCCCTGACTGAGTGGGAAAAAAAATGTGAAGCGCGCCTATACCTATGCTCCTGCCAAAGTTCTGACATTCCATGAACTCACTTCACTCTCAAACGGACTTCACTGTCCCACTCTTCTCCATTAGAATCTCAAAGAGATGAAAACTCCCGACTGGTCCGTGCTCCTGATCGTTGATGACCGACTCAGCCGGGAAAAACGACAGATTCTTGAGCGAAAGGCAGAGGAAATCCGAAAGCTCCTGGGCAACCCCCTTCTTCACACAATCGATCACGGAATCACGGAAGAAGAAGCAATCGATGCGGTCCATCAACATCAACCGCTTTGGGTTCTCATGCCTTGGTACCGTGCTCTTCACTGGCGAAAACTGAAACACGAAGACTTTCATCCTCAGCCGATCTGGATTGGGCTCACCTCTGAGCCGATTTTGCGGTACGAACTGAGCGAACCAGACTCCCCGTTTCAAATCTCCCTCATGGATATCGAACACCTCCGAGACTTGAGCGCAGATCTCCTCCCAAACGGGGGAAGTGTCCCCGAGATCGCCACTTCTCGGTATCATTTTTCGAGCTCCGTACGCCAGTCTGCTGCAGGTTACCCTCGGAACCTTGAGCTCCGACTCCGCGAGTCACCTTCTCCGCCGCCCGGAAATGTCCGACTTAGAAATCACCTCGGTCGGATCTCCCATTCTCTGAGTGCTACCGAAGCGTGGCTCCAACAGAATCATCTCTTGCCTTCCGATTGCACGGCAGAATGGATTTTAGAACTCTCGTCCAGTGAGGTCCGACTTTCTTGTCACGTCGATGCCACACCCTCTCCGCTCAGCCCGCCTCCACTTGACGAAAAAAAATTCCAAGAAGCTCTTTTTTCCACTCAATTTCAGCGCAGTCTTCCTCTTCAGAGTTTACTCCATTCGGTCGATCTCTTTCGACTGCGTGTTTCACCTAATCGAAGAACCTGGACCGCCACTTCCATTTATCGCGATCCTATTGACCCTTCACTTTGGGACCCTCGTGCCCTTCCTTCCTTTTCGATCGAACTTCTCCGACGGGAAAATATCATTGAAGCGTTCAGTCGCCTTAAATCGCAATCAGAACTTCTCTCTGATCCGGCACTCATTTTGTCCGAAGACACGACACGACTCAAAGAACGACTCGCGGCTTCCGAAAAACGAATCGAGGAAATGATTCATGGCGGAGTGCGCGCCGTTTCTAAATCTTCCCCCACTTCCCTGACTCCGCATCTCGAACCCGAAGGCCTCCTTGACGCACTTGAAACTCAGATCCGCGAAACGCTCCCCCAGCTCCAACAGCAGGCTTCCCGGCAACAACGACTTCTTCAACGACTCCAAGCACTCCTCACACGCCTGAATCCCTAAATTGAGCAAACAGGCAAAAGTCCTTTTCAAACTCAGCGACCTTGAGGAATCTGTCGGTGGTTCACTTCCATGAACAACGCACCACCGCGCCCCCTTCACCGCAGTTTTCTTCCTGAGAACAAGGAACCCTCTTCCTGGCGAAAAGCTGCGCTTTGGGCTCTTTTGTCGACTCTTTTTCACTTTTTGATTCTTTGGTTTGGGATCCCAGTTCTCAAAAAAGCCTTTGAGTCCCCCCCTTCACGCTTGACCGTGACGTCGGTCACTCCCGAAGAGCTCACTCAACTCAAAGAGAAGCTCAGACGGGAGTCTGAAGGAAAGTTTTTGCTCGCTCCAAAAGAGGAAAGCACCAAAACCTTGCTGACGCCCCCAAAGGAAGCTCGCTTTTCGTCGGACCGAAATCGAAGTGTAGAACAAGAAACGCGGGCGCGCTCGGCAACGAGCTCTGTGCCGCGAAGTGGGGGTGGGGCCACGGACTCTGTCGAATCAGCGCCACCCAAACCAGTCATCCCCTTGAGTAAACTTGGACTTTCAAAGCGATCCCCTCAACCCCCTCGCTCACCGGTCAAGTCCTCGCGCAAAGCAGGCGAACCCGGATCATCACAACCCTTAGTTTTAGAAAACCAAGTTCCAGAAGGGAGCGAAACCCTCCTCAATACCCGTGAATCTAAATACTATTCCTTTTACGCAAGAATCCAGGAGGCCATTGCGCCTATTTGGGAATCCTCTGCTCGACAAGTCCCACAACGACTCAAACTCCAACCCGGAGACTACCGAACAGAAGTTCTCTTTGAACTCAATCCCGCAGGGAAACTTACTCGAATCTCGGTCCTCTCGAGTTCAAATGTGCAGGACTTCGACTTGGCCGCTACGCGATCTATTGAACGCGTAGCGGAGTTTCCCAATCCCCCCAAGGACCTCTTAGAGTCAGACGATCGGATCCGGATCACGCTTGGTTTTGTCTTTCGACTTTCCAATTCCGGCAACGTCCGATGGCTTCCTCCCCAACGATAAAAAAATCAAAATTCGATGCGAATCCCGCGCGTCAACCGCACTCCGTCCCGAAGCAACTTTTGATACCATCGATGACGTGTCGACCGATCCCAGCCCTGGGACTCACCCCGAGTCTCAATTTCTCGCAATTCCTTCCGCACAGCGCTCTCAATCTGAGTATGAAAATACCGATAGCGATTCATTTTTTCGAGACACTCCGAGCACTGTGCGACATGAGTCGTGATCAACGACTGCACGCGCGGTTCGTACTCACGGTCCATCACTCTTTGCATCCACGGAGCGCGAACATCGAGTTCAGGACACGCTTCGCCTTGAATTTGATTCCATCGGGGAAAATCTAACCGGCGGCTCCATGCCCATTTCATGCGAGCAGAGTGCACTCGCTGCGCCACTTCCCAGTTAGCCTCTTGCCCCGAACTCTTGAGCTCCAATTGACTCGCCAAAGTGACATAAGAAAACGTCTGATCCCCCCCGTGTAAAACAGCGAGGAGCGCTTGGTCCTGGATTGAGATCGAAGATCGCGTCGGCGAACCTACCCCCTGACTCGCCATCGCACGGATCAAATCACCCAGACCGACGCAAGAGCCGCCACCCCCACTTTGAGACTGGCGCGAACCTTTCAAAACTTGCCGCACCAAGACGTCTCCGAACACTTCGGCCGCACTCCGCGCATCTCCCACTAAAAACACCATCACTCGATCGAGGACTTCCCAGTTCTGCAGCGCTTCCATGCTTCTGCTCCCTTCTTCCCCAAAAACCTCAAACTTGACTAACCCCCTGCCGGCGGGTCAGCATTCCCATTATGATTCTGAACAAAAGCGCTTCAAAGGCCAAGCCTGCGCGAGGTTGGATCCACACTTTCTCCGTGGTGAGTGCTCTCACCCTGTCTTTAATGGGATCCACGATCCGGACTGTCGTTGCCGGGAAGTTGGATCGGCTATCCTCTCCGCAGGCAGTCCGCGAGGATGCTTTCAGCTGGTTTCACCCTCGGGATCTCGATGCAATTGAAGCGGGCAAGAAGTCTCCGATGAAGCAGGGCCACCCGCTCCGTCTCGCCCTGAAACATTATTCGCGCCCAGGGGCTCAGCCCATCTTGATGATTCATGGACTCGCCCAGAATGACCGCGGCCTCGATGCGCACGAGGAATCGTACAACTTCGCTCTGTTTCTTTTTCGCCAAGGTTATGACGTCTGGATTGGCAATATGCGCTCGGCCGGCACTCCGGGCTTCAAAAGCGAAACACCCGAAGGCCCTCACCACTGGACGGTCGACGATTACGCTGTCGACGATCTACCCGCACTCGTCAAAGTGGTCCGCGAGAAGACGGGCAAAAAGCCTTTTCTCCTCGGTCACTCACTCGGAGCTTGGATGATCGATGGGTATCTCGCGGGACTCGAGTTTGACCGTTTTGGGTACGCGAGACCGAATCCCGAGCTGCAGCGCCAACGGGAGGCGTCTTTAAAAGGGGTGATCACTGTCGCCGGCCTCTACGGCGTCTACTGGGAAAACACTCTCGATGACGCGTGGAAGAACCCGATCCGGAGCGAACAAGATTACTACCACTCCAATTATGAACTGGAGCTGCTGGCTCAAGCGGACCTCCTGTATAAAATTATTCCGGAGTTACCTGCTTTCCCTCTCAACTGGATTGGCACCGCTTTTAATTTACCTTTGAAGGATTTTCCGTTGATTGGCGATCAGCTTGAGAAACTCTATCGCAAACTGCAGACCGAAGCGATCGACACTCCCGTTCTCAGCATGTTCATGTACCCGCCCAATACTGACCCTGAAATGCTTCAGGATCATGTCCGAGATGGAATGGAAGATCTGGGGCCTAAACTGCTACAACAAATCGCTAACGCACGAAATTGCGGCGCTCGGATGACGTTTCACTCCTACAAAAACTGTCCGAGCGGAAAAACGGCTCACTTGGCCTATCGGTATGACCAAGCGCGCGAAAGCAGCACTTTACCCACACTGTTTGTCGCAGGTAACCAAGACCGATTGGCTTCGGCACACCAAATTCTGAATTCTGGCCTGAAAAAGACCGCTTCGAACGACAAGAGCTATCTTCTCGTCGAAGGCTTTGGCCACTTGGACATCCTTTCGGGGATTCACGCTCAAGATAAAGTGATGAAGCCTGTCGCGGACTGGATGAAGAAGCGAACCCCTTAACTGAACCGCTGAAAGACCGACTCCATCTCAGAGAGGGTCCGAAGACGCTTCAGTTCATCAAACCACGGATAAGCGGCTTCACCCTGAATCAGAATCGCGAATTTTACCCACATTTTGATTCGTGAAGGCAAGTAATGGGGATCTTCGGAGAGAAGACCTCCCGCATCACAAAAGGCGCGAAATACTGCACTCCACTGCTGGGGCTCGCTTCGCCAATTCTCCAAAAGAGCATCCTCTCGCAACGGAATCCCAAGACTCCGAGCGACAAGCCGAGGAAGGGCCGGATTTCCAAGTGCACCTCGCCCGATCATAAAATGCTCAAAACCGTACTCTTCGCGAGCCCGGAGGAAGTCCTCAAAGCGAAACAGATCGCCATTGACGACGACAGGCAAAGGAAGGCGGTTTTTCACTCTCGCAATTCGCGTCCAATCTGCCGGTGGCCGATAGGCCTGCATTTTGGTGCGACCGTGAATCGTAATCCAAGCCGCGCCACCCATCGCCGCTCTCTCGGCATTGTGATCGATCTCATCGGGGTTTTCCCATCCGAGTCTCAACTTGGCGCTCACGGGGATCTCAGGCGGAAGCGCTTGCCGCACGGTCCTGACGATTGTCTCGATGCGATCCGGGTACTTGAGTAGCGTCGCCCCTCCGTCATGTCGGTTCACTGTGGGCGCAGGGCATCCAAAATTGAGATCGATTGCTTGAACTCCGATCCCTACCGCTCGCTGGGCGGTCAAAGCTAACTTTTCCGGGTCCCCTCCCAAGAGTTGGAGTTGAACGGGGACCCCCTCTGCCGTCTCGCACTTGCCTGGATTGAGTCGAAGCTCGGGCAAGTGTTCCCGAATGGTTCGAGCGGGAGGTGGGTCCTTACTCACTCGCAAAAACTCACTCACCAAATGAGTAAAACCACCATGACGCGAGAAAAAAGCGCGCATGGGAGCATCGGTCACTCCTTCCATTGGAGCGAGAATGAGAGCGGGTTTACCAATTTGAAGTTTCACAATGGGCGCGTTCTTAATCGCCTTTTCGAACTTTGGGTAGCGAGAAGCCCGAGGATTTAAAGAAATCGCTCGGTGTATTCGCCTCCAGAGTGCGTAAAGAGCTTTTTCTGACCATCGACTTCCGTTTCGATATTGACCGGACGTCGCCAGATCTCAGCCAAGCAGCGCAAAGTTTCCCTCGTCCACTTGCCATCCAGATCCAACCCTTGGTGACTGTGGGACAAGTGAAGCTCGCCTTTGTTTTGGTAGTTTCCGTCGGTAACCGCGATCATCGGCTGACCGCGGTTGGCCAAGCCAAACAAAAGCTTTTCCTTCACTTTCCGGAAGTCGCGATCCGCAATCTCATACTGATTGGTGCGGCGATTGAACTGATAGGTGTAAAGCTTGAATCGCTCGACGAATTCCTCCGTGAGGTACTCATCAATGAACGTGACGTCATTGCAAACTCTTCGGACTTCAAAGATTTTCTGTCTACCCAGGCCGAGTTTCTTGTCCCAACGCGAGCGAGCCATCATGTCGTCGCAGTCATCCCACTCTTTTCCAAAACGACCTTTGTTCCAACGCTCTTCAATATCCCGAAACAACTCAATACCGATTTTGTAAGGATTAATCTTCCCGGGTGCCATCGCCATGGTTCCAGAGTGCTGCTCAGCAAAATCGATGATTTCCGAGTCTTTCAATGCCTTTTCGGTCATGATCCGGGAGTGCCAGTAAGAGGCCCATCCTTCGTTCATGACTTTAGTCTGCCACTGAGGCGCAAAGTAATACGCCTCATCTCGGACGATAGAGAGCACATCGTATTCCCAAGTCTCGAGCGGCGCACTTTCCAAAAGAAACGCGAGAACATCTTTCTGAGGCTCGCTCGGGTGCTTGCGCGCTTTCTTTGCCTGCTCCATGGCTCGCTGGCGCTGCTCCTCCAAGAAATCAGGAGGATTGATGTAGCTATCCATGTAGTTACGGTCGGTTTTGATTTTCCCTACCCCGGCGACCCCGGCCGATGACGCGGACCGATCTTCATGACCCCCTTCTTCCGAACGGCGGCCCCCAGTTGGAGGAAGAGCGAAAGGAAGATAAGGGTCGATCAAATTTTCGAGGGCCAAGCAGCGGTCAATGAAGTTTTCAACCGTGTCTTGACCATAACGATCCATGTAATCCCGCACACGGACCGCATGGTTGGCCATCGCATCGAGCATTTTGCGATTCGTTTTCGAAAACCAGTAGTTGTTTTTGAAAAAATCCACGTGCCCGTAAACGTGCGCCATCACGGTCTTCTGATCCGTCGTACTATTACTCTTCATCAAGTAAGCGTACGAAGGGTCCGTGTTGATCACCATTTCGTAAATCTTCTGCAGACCCCAAGTGTAGCCCTTGGAAAGCTGATCGTAATCCATCCCAAAGCGCCAGTGAGGATAACGCACGGGAAAGCCACCCAGCGCCGCCAAACTATTGATTTGATCCGAATCGATCATCTCAAAAATCACTTCAAAAAAATCCAAACCATAGCCGCGGGCATATCCTTGAATCTCATCCCGCAACTTGGACAATTCAGGAGTGAGTGCCGTGCTCAGGAAGTCCGTCGTCATCGTTTTATTTTCCTTTGCCCAAGAATTCCTTGATGGATTGGAGAATGCCTTCTTTGCTCTCAATTTTTGACAGCGTCACACTGTCATGATTGAGGCCAAAGCGTTCCTTGAGGTCTTTATAGAACTGCCCCGATCCGTAGCGACTCTCCACCTGCCCGTAACTAAACACATTGCATGCGGGCAAGAGACGCTGCTCCATGAGATCTAAGCAGATTTTCGTGTCTTCGCCAGACCAGTTGTCTCCGTCCGAAAAGTGAAACGGATAAATGTTCCACTCTGAAGGTGGATAATCCGTCTCAATCATTTTCTCGCAGAGCTTGTAGGCTGAACTGATCAGCGTCCCGCCGCTCTCACGCGTCTTGAAGAAAGTCTCTTCGTCGACTTCGCGAGCAGTGGCATCGTGGATGATGTACCGAGTCTCGATCCCTTTGTACTGGGAGCGAAGCCAAGTATCGATCCAAAACGCTTCGGTCCGAACGATCTCCTTTTGCTCGTCGCCCATCGAACCCGAGACGTCCATCATGTAAATGATGACCGCATTGTTCTCCGTGCGGATATCCGTTTTCCAAGAACGGTACCGCATGTCCGAGCGAATCGGCACAATGACCGGCGCCTCAGGATTGTAAATCCCCGAAGAAATCTGCCTCTTGAGCGTCTCACGGAACGTCCGCTTGAAGTGACGCAAGCTATTGGGCCCCTGATGAGCGATAGCTGTGTACTTCTCGGCTTTGCTCTTCAGAGTTTTGTGCCCACGAGGTTCAATTCTTGGGAGCTCAAGTTGCTCACCCAGAATTTCGGCGAGTTCCTGAAGCGTGAACTCGACATCCAGGTCATGTTCACCTGGCCCTTGTCCCGCTTCTCCCTCGCCCGGTTGCGGCTCGCCCTGACCCACTGGATCTCCAGGATTTCCTTCCCCCTGCCCAACGCCACCGGCCTCCTTATCGCCGAAACGAAAACGAGGAATTTCGATCTGAGGCAAGGGGATGGTCACGAGATCCTTCCCCTTGCGTCCGATCATTTCGCCATTGGTGACGTATTTCTTGAGGTCCTGCTTGATCTTGCCCTTTACGATCGCCCGAAAACGGGAGTGATCGCGTTTGATATTGTACATCATGACGGTATCTCCCTCCCGTACTTCCAGGTTACTGGCGCTTCTTGACGTCTCCGCGAGCAAAGATACTTGCTACAAAATTCAAGACGTCAGTCGAACAGATTTCGCAGTAACCATGATTCTTGATCAATCGAGACTTCACGACGTCGATCTTTTCCTGAGTGGTTCGATCTACCACGTTGGAAACGAGCGAAGTTAACTTAATCGTGTCTTTTTGATCTTCGAACAACTTGAGCTCAAGCGCTTTGTGCAAGCGTTCGTTGGTCTTGTAATCAAACGTACGACCATCGATTGCAAGAGCTCCAATGTAGTTCATGATTTCCCGCCGGAAATCGTCTTTGCGGCTCTCTGGAATGTCGATCTTTTCTTCGATCGAACGCATGAGCCGCTCATCTGGCTCCTCGTCCATGCCGGTGTACTTGTTCTTCACTTTCTCCCGCTGCGTGTACGATTTAACGTTGTCGATGTAGTTCGAGCAAAGCTTTGCGATCGCGTCTTCATCCGCAGAGATGGCACGCTGGACTTCGTTTTTCACGATGTCCTCGTACTC
>JACCDO011686662.1_pt1 | contig 16395 bp, 19 predicted proteins | sample 7446101 | NCBI WGS metagenome assembly JACCDO01 (sample SAMN15323440, study PRJNA562643) | freshwater metagenome | isolation source: river surface water | place: USA:Blue River Watershed | collected 2017-08-16 | reverse complement strand
TTTTGCGCGAGCTTCGAGTGCTTGCCCGAGTGCAATGAGACCGATGACGACAATGACGACATCGTAGAAATTGGAGGTAACATCTAAATAGGGAGCAAGTGATTTTTCAAAAGCGGTAACGGCAAAAGAATAAATAAAGGCGACGATCGTTGAAATACCAACCAGAGTATCCATGTTGGCGGTGCGAGTTTTTATAAAAATCCAAACAGCACGAATGTACTTGCGACCAATGCCAAAGAGTATGAATGTGGCAAAGATCGGCATAAGATGATGGAAAAATTCATATATAGTTTCCGACATTACGGGAACGATATGATTTTTACTAAGCACATCCCAGAGCATCATGATAAAAGAAAAGATGACCATTGGAATAACAAATTTCATTTCGGACATAGGATTTATTCCTCCACTTGGTTTAGTGTGATCCATACGCGCATGATCTTCCACAGACATATTCATAGCAGCCGCATCTTTTGCAGTATCTTCAAATGAGTAGCCGAATGGATGGAGCGTTTTGTTGATTGTTTCAATTGGGACCGGACCGTCTTTGAATGTAACCGTCGCTTTTTCAGCAGATAGTCCAACATCACAGGACTCCACGCCCGATATTTTCTGTACCTTGTTTTGAATGAGTGACACACAACTGGCACAGTGCATACCTACTACTTTGTATACTTTTGGAGTGGTCATATTATTTACGTTTTAGCTTATATACTTTTAATACTTCTTCTTTTGCCTTACCGACCTGACCAGAAGACATCTGATGATGCACGCAATGACCAAGATGATTTTCAAGGAGCGCATCTTCCACGCTTGAAAGCCCCTGCTTAACGGCAGAGGTTTGTGTGATGACATCAATACAGTAGGTGTCATTTTCAACTAGTTTTTGCAACCCGCGCACTTGACCCTCAATGAGCTTGAGGCGACGAACTATTTTTGCTTTATCTTTTTCATCCATGTATTTCATATGACAAGTATATACCCCTAGGGGGTATATGTCAAATATGAATAATTAACTACAAGAAAAGCCTTTTCTGTATAATAGTCCTACTCCTTTCTTTATTATTTTGAAGTGAGCTCAAGAAGTGGAATTGTTTGTAGAACGGAGAATTAGCATAGGCAAATTCACGGAGCTTCTTTAACTCGTCACCCTGATACTGCTTAATCTGTTCGCGCGTCCATGATTCGCGCTTGCTTAACTTTCTCGCTCCTAAAGCTAGCTTAAAGAGAAACGGGAGGGAGAATGAAAACGACGATGGATGTTTTTTGTTTGCCATATTAATTTCTATTAAATATTTTTAATAAAATAGCCGTACTAAATAAATAAACGTTTGCGTAACAATCTATGGATCAATGCCGTTACCACTATCGCAATGCCTAGGGATCCAGCAATATCGATCCAATGATGGATTCCCGCAAACACACGCGAGGCACCGATTAAAATTGAGATAGCAAAAACTACAAAGCCAAGCTTGCGATTGTAGCAGTATAAAATAGCAGCAATAGTTGCTACTAAAAGAGTGTGATCAGATGGAAAACCATTATTCGCCACGTGAGAAATGAGCGGAGTAATATGGTCGGACACAAAAGGTCGGGGGTTGTTATAAAGATAGCCTGCAAGCAGAGCAGTAAAGTAGGCTACCAGAAAATTAAAAATGGAAAAAATAAAAATTCCCACTCTTTTTTCTTTCGATAACCGGAGAAAAAAGATAACAAAGATTATTACCGCAACTAAGTACAGGTACTTCGATCCAAAAATGATTAAAGAATCCATAGCATTTTATTTTGAAGTGAATTGAAGAATGTGAACTATTACAAGGTACCCCACTAATATCCAGCCGACGATGACCGGTAAAAATGCGTCGCCCGTAAGGTAGTGCTGTAATAACAGAGCTATCCCAAATCCTCCAGCAAAATGATTGGTGCTGGTAAGAATAATGTGTTTCCGTGCATACTTTTTTTCATGTTCGAACATATTTTTTTTAAATATTAATTTTAATAATCGACTTTTACTTACTACATTCACTGCCTTCTAAGCAGCCGAAGCCCATTAAGGATAACCAACATCTCACCACCCTCGTGAATCACGAGTAGCGTACTCATGGATGTAAGAGAAGAGACGGCCAAGATAATGGTTACTGAAAGGAGACCTATGGAAAAGAATAAATTTTGCATCACAATCTTTTTCGTTGCCTTTGCAAGTTTGATTGTGTAGGGTATTTTTGACAAATCATCGCCAAGCAATGCCACATTTGCCGCCTCAAGAGCAGCGTCAGTTCCAGCAGTACCCATGGCCATACCGACCGAACTTTCGGCGAGCGCCGGCGCGTCATTCACTCCGTCTCCCACCATGCCGACATGACCATACTTGCTCTTGAGTTCAATAATCTTTCTCACTTTATCGGCAGGTTTCAGTTCCGCAGCCACTTCCGTAATTCCAAGCTGACGACCGATACTCTCCGCAACAAGCCCATGATCGCCAGTCAGCATGACGCTTTCAACACCGAGCTTGGAAAGTGCGGCCAACATCTCTCTTGCTTCTGGACGCGGAGTATCGAGAATTGCGAGAAGCCCATAGAGTTTCTTGTTTGTGCCGACAAAGGTGACCGTCTTTCCTTCTCCAGAAAGTTTTTTGAATTGTTCGAGTTCTACTACTGCATGGCCAAGTTCACTGAAAAAACTAGGGCTGCCCATTTTAAATTCCTGCAATCCGATCGTTCCTTTTAATCCTGATCCGGTAATACTTTGAAAATCAGTGACGGGTAAGAGTGAAATTCCTTCCTCTCCTATGTGGTCATGGATTGCTCTATTTAGAGGATGATTTGAATTCGCGGCGAGGCTCCCCGCTATTTCCATAAGATCTTTGTGAGTCGCATCGCCAAGGGGGACAATGTCCGTGAGCACCGGCTTGCCTTTGGTCAGCGTGCCAGTCTTATCAAATGCCACTACGCCAACGGCTGCTAATTCTTCGAGGTATACACCGCCTTTAATGAGTACTCCGTGTTTGCCGGCTGAGCCGATGGCTGCGGCAAACGCCAAGGGAACAGAAATGGCCAAGACCGCAGGCTCTGCGCCAATGATGAAAATAATGGCATGATTGAACCATACGGAAAGTGAGCCACCCAAGAGCGTCGGAATGACTGCGATACCTACAGCGACAAGAAGCACGAGCGGAGAATATACATTACCGAACTTTTCCACGATCTGTTGCTTCTTGCCTTTCTCTTTTTGAGCGTTCTCGACTAGATTAATGATTTTAGAGATGGTGTTTTCTTTGTAGTCCTTGGTGACTTCAATCTCCAAAAAACCATCTTCGTTAATAGTGCCGGAAAACACTTGATCGTTAACTTGTTTGAACACCGGAACCGACTCTCCGGTAATCGCAGCCTGATTGATAGAGGCGCTGCCGGATCGGATAGTGCCGTCGGTAGCGATAGCGTCTCCCGGTTTTACTATAATGATATCGCCAAGTTTCAGGTTTTCCGCCAACACAATCTCCTCAGTGCCATTTCTTTTAACTAAAGCCTTAGTGGGAACCAAATCCATGAGCGCGCGAATGGCAGTTCTGGTTTTGTCTTTGGTATAGCTTTCTATCGCTTCAGACGTTCCATAGAGTGCGGCAAGGAGTAGCGCCTCATTCCACTCGCCAAGAATAGCAGCACCGACGATGCCGATAGTCATCAAGAGATCAATGCTGACATTCTTCTTTTTTATGATTTTCTCGACACCTTCCTCGGCGAACAAATAACTGCCGACAATGATGCCAAGAATATATAATGGGATAAGAAAGCTCTCACTACCGCCCCAGCGAAGCAAGACAGTTGCTACAAATACCAACCATGCAATGACAGCAGTGAGGACTCGTGGATTTTTAAGAAAGGATAATAGTTTTGGCATAATTTAATATTGGGTACAGTTATAAATTTCTTTTGAGTGTTTCTTGAGAATTTTCTGAGCCTGATGAATGATATCTGAAACATCTTTTGACGAAACTTCGTAAAATACTTCTCGACCTTTCTTCTCTTTCCGAATGAGACCACATTCTAAAAGACACGCTAAATGTGCTGAGGTGTTTGGTTGGGATAGCTTTGCTTCTTCTGTGATCTCAGTGACTGATTTAGGACCGTTTGAAACAGCTTCAAGTATCAGGAGTCTTGAGGTGTCCGCAAATCCTTTGAATAGTTTTGCTTCGAGTTGAATCTGCTTGTTCATATATAAATATATTACTATGTATTTATGTAATAGCCAAGTAAAAGTCAGTTGCTCTTTTTCAGAACTATTTACGCACGCAAAAAAACACAGTCTGGTACCCATAAGCAAATTTATATTTTTGAGTATCGTTTTCAACGATCAGCAAAAAAAGCGAAATTAATCGCTCTTTTTTGTACAACATGTAGCTTTGTGGGTCACAGCTCAGCGTCGAGCTTGCGGGACACACAACTAACAGGTTGTCAAGGCGGAGCCGGAGGGATTCGAACCCTCGAGGAGGTTATAAAGCCCCCTGCCTCTTTAGCAAAGAGGTACGTTAGACCACTCTGACACGGCTCCAAACCTAGATACTTTAACACAATAATGCAGATTTTTCATTTTCTGCTATACTCGTAATTACATACACGGAGGCGTGGATGAGATGGGGTAAAGGCAAACTTCTTTGCGTTTACCCACGAGCTCTAGCGAGGGGCCACTCATCCATGCAGTAACGACAATGTATATTGGAGGCGTGGATGAGTGGCTTAAATCAGCGGTTTACTAAACCGCCGTCCTTAACCGGACCGTGAGTTCGAATCTCACCGCCTCCGCAAATTAAGCTAATTCTAGAGAATGTAAAAATGTTTGGAGTTCTTCTCCTGCGATTTCACGGTGAGAGCCAGCAGGCATTTTGCCTAATTCAATATTCATTATTCTGATTCTCTTTAGACTCTCTACTTCTTGAAAGAGGGCCACACACATACGACGGATTTGGTGTTTTTTACCTTCCGTTAATATTACTTTAAAAGTTCTCTGTCCAGTTATTTGGACTTTACATGGAGCAGTTTTCTCATTATCAATTTTTACTCCCATCTCCATCTTGTCTTTAAAGCTTTTGCGTAGAGGTTCTTTAGTCTTTACCACATACTCTTTCTCGTGGACATATTTAGGGCCGAGCAGTCTCTCTGTAATTCTGCCATCATTGGTCAGGATTATTAAACCTTCAGAGTCTTTGTCTAATCTGCCGATAGGGAAGATGTCTTTGATAGCTACCACATTTTTAATTTCTTTATCATCACCTTGGGCAGAGTGAGTGACCACACCCTTGGGTTTGTTATAAGCAATGTATATATATGGTTTTTGTTTACCACGAAAACGCACATCTACCTGATCTGTCTCGTTTATCTTGTCTCCAAGTGTGGCTTTTTTACCATTGATAAAGACTTTGCCTTCTTTGATCAATTCATCAGCTCCACGCCTGGTAGAGTGCTTTTTGAGAGCTAGGTATTTATTTATACGCATTGGGTATTTGTTGTCTTCCATTGTGGCCTTAGTATATACCTTTAATGAGCAATAGTAAAAGCGATGATTTTCCTCGCCCCAGCATCTTTAAGCACCTTCTTGGCTTCAGAGAGTGTAGCTCCAGTGGTGGTCACATCATCTATTAGTATGATATTTCTATTCTTTATATTAATTCCTGTTTTGATTTCAAAAGTCCCAGACAGATTTTTTAGTCTTTTATTCTTATCTTTAATTTTAGCTTGGTGTTCTGTCTCTTTGTTTTTAAATAATATATTCGCATCTAACCTCAGATATTTATTGGTGTCTATTTTTATAATTTCTTTACACAAGAGTTCGCTTTGGTTATAGCCACGCTCTTTGTATCTCTTTTTAGATAATGGTATGGGTATTAAGATAGGGTCTTTGAAATTCTCCATAACTTTTAGTTCAGATAGTTCTTCTATTATTCTGCCATATAATATTTCAGCTACATCCATCAGAATCCTTTTCTTGCCACTATATTTAATAAGCCAAATAATTTTTTTAATTGGTGGGTGGCGGTAATCAAAGATAGGGTAAATCCAATTCAAGGTCTCTCTTTCTGCTTGGGGGCATAGAGAAAGGCATTTATCGCATAGGTTTTTACCGGGGGAGCTGCAGTTTAGGCAATATTGTGGAAAAATAGTATTTAATATTGTGTCTAATATAGACATATATGTTATAATTATAAAATATCTAGCATATTTATGTATAATCCATTTAGCCAAATTTTTTCTAGTAAGGGTATTTTTAATGATAGTGGGGGAAACTCTGTAGTTGGTGTTGACATAGGCACATCTTCAATTAAGGTTGTAGAATTAAAGAAAAAAGGGGGTAAGGTCTTGCTCGAGACTTATGGAGCTATAGCTTTGGGTCCTTATGCTGATGTAGAAGTTGGTCGTGTCACCAATCTGCCTGTAGAGAAGACCTCTGAAGCCTTGAGAGAAGTTTTGAAGCAATCAGGTGTAAATAGTAAATCCGCTGCTTTTGCTATACCAGTTCAATCCTCTTTGATTTTTACTTTATCATTGGCTGCTCAGATTAAAGATAGTGATTTAGCATCTATCGTTCCCGTAGAATCACGCAGATATATTCCTGTGCCTATAAATGAAGTCTCAATAGATTATTTTGTTTTACCAGAGAAAGAACCTTCTTTTGAAGAGATGCATTTAGAAAATGGTGCTACTGCAGGAGAAAATAAGAAAAATATTTTAGTAGTAGCTACACAAAATGATGCTGTATCTAGATATAGATCTATAGTGGCGGAGTGTGATTTACTGGCACCTTTTTTTGAAATTGAAATCTTCTCTTCTGTTAGATCAAATTTTGAACACGAGTTATCTTTAGTCTTGCTTATGGATTTCGGAGCATCTCGTACTAAACTATCTCTAGTAGAATTCGGTACTGTGAAAAGTTATCACACCATAGACAGAGGGGGCGGAGATATAACAGACTCCATCGCTAGATCCCTCAGTATCCCTTTTACAGAAGCAGAGAAGATGAAGAAAGAATACGGTTTATTTGGTAGTTCTACTGATAAAAACATAGCTGATATTATAAAAGTTCACACAGATTATATTTTCTCTGAAGCAAATAGTGTGGTTTTAGCTTATGAAAAGAAATATAATAAGACAGTAAGTAAAGTTATATTTTCTGGTGGTGGTGCTTTGATGAAAGGTTTAAAAGAAGTAGCTGCAGGTAGTTTCCAGGCTCCAATAGAGATGGGTCATCCATTTTCTAAAGTCGGTGCTCCGGCATTTTTGGATAAAGTATTGAGTACCATGGGTCCCGAATTCGCAGTTTCTATCGGATTAGCTTTACGAAAATTACAATAAGTGAGATAATAGAACTAGATATAAATATGGAGCCAAATTTTCAAACATCATTTATACCAAAGAAACCAATCTTAGAGGAGAAGACAGTGTCTAATCCGAGTGTTGGTATTTTTATGTTGATTGCTGTTTTTGTTTTATTTGTCACTCTTGTAGGTACAGGGGGACTTTTCTTTTACCGTAGTGTGGAGAGTGCAAAAATAGTTAAGATGAAAGCAGCATTAGAACTGCTAAAAATGGTTTTGAGCCTACACTCATAAATCAGTTTCAAGTCTTAGACAAGAGACTCAGAGCTTCTTCTGAAATACTTTCCAAACATGTTGCAGTCTCTCCTATATTTAAAGCTTTACAAGATGTCACTATGAAGACCGTTCGTTTTACCAAGTTTGATTATTCTCTTGGTGCTGATAATAACAGCAAAGTCTTGGTCAAGATGAGTGGTGTGGCTGAAGGGTACAGAGCTATTGCTTTGCAGTCAGATTTGTTTAGTAAAAATAAATTTTTCATTAATCCAGTTTTTTCAAATCTAGCTTTGGACAGTCAGGGCAATGTAGCTTTTGATTTAGAATTCTTCGTAGATTCAAATTTTGTTAATTATAAGAATATTTTAGAAAATAAATCTGCAGTCGCACCAGTTCAGTCTATACCTGCGATAGTTCCTCCTGTTACTAGTGATAATAAGGTTGTAAATTAATTTTATGTTTAACTTTATCGTACCAAGTATTTTAATAGGAGTATCCATAGCGGGTTTTTTCATGTTTACTAATCCTATCTATAAGGATATAGCTTCAATGAGACAAGAGTCTAGTAATTATAATGAAGCCCTGAATAATTCTAAGGCTTTAAAGGAGCAGAAAGAAATTTTAGTTAAAAAATCCAATGAAATAGGGGCAGAGAATTTAGATAAATTGCAGAAGTTATTACCATCTAGTGTAGACAATATTCGTTTGGTTTTGGAGATCGAGAAAGTCGCTATGTCTTATGGTATGTCCATAAAAGATGTGAAATATGATTCAATCCAGAGTAACTCTGAGGCAAATATGCCTAATATGGGCATAGGTAACAATAGAACTATTTCTAAAGATTACGAAGTCTTGAATTTAGAGTTCTCCACTGAGGGTACTTATGGTAATTTTGTTAATTTCCTTAAGAGCTTGGAGAATAATTTACGAATTATTGATGTCAGTTCTATTTCATTTTCTTCAAATTCTGGTTCCAGTTTGCAAGATGTATATAAATACAATTTTAAAATTAAAACTTATTGGCTAAAAAATTAAAATGTTACCAACAATAAAAAATTCAATAATCTTTGTTGTCATCATCGGAGTCTTAGTCTTGGTGTATGTATTTGTATTTAAGAAGGATTCTGATGTGGGTCCACTAATACAAAATACAAATACTCCTAGTGCTGTTGGCGTAATTACTAATTCACCAGATAAGGATTTCCTGCCGCTTCTGCTTAATGTTAAAACCATTAAGTTAGATAGTACTGTATTTTCTGATAAAGTTTTCACATCTTTAGTTGATTCTAGTATCGTATTGGTTCCAGACGGTGATGAAGGTCGTCCAAATCCTTTTGCTCCAACAAATTCTGTTTCCAACCAAGCTGCTAAGAAGGCAACTACAGTCTCAAATTAAATTATGAGTTTTTTAGAAGAATTAGCGAGAAAAAATATAATAGATAAAGACAAAATTAACGATATAAAAAATCGCGCTAAGGAGAAATTTAATGGTGAGATAGATCCAGTCTTGTTGGAAAATGGTTTATCCGAAGATGCTCTACTTACAGAGAAGGGTATATATCTAAATATTCCTACCAAAAAGTTAAATACCAAAGAATTATCTTTTGATGTTTTGAAATACATATCAGAGGATTCTGCTAATCATTATGGTTTTGTTCCATTGTCTATGAAGGACGGAGCTTTGGAGGTGGGTGTGGTGGACCCTGAGAATATTCAGGCTATGGATGCACTACAATTTATTTCTACTAAATCCGGAGTTCCTTTTAAATTGTTTTTAATTACACGCAAGGATTATGAATCTGCTTTGCAAAATTATAAAGGCTTGGGAAGCCAAGTAGAAGAAGCATTGACTGAGTTTGATCAAGGTGAAGCTGATGTGAAGGGTCTAAGTGCTGAGAACTTGAATAAAGAGTTAAGTAGTATTAAACCAAGTGAAGATAATAAAATAGTTGAAGATGCTCCCGTAATCAAGATAGTGGCGGTAATACTACGCAATGCCATTGAGGGGGATGCTTCTGATATACATATCGAATTTACTGGAGATAAAGTCAAAGTCCGTTTTCGAGTGGACGGAATATTGCATACTTCTATAGTTTTGCCACCAAATGTATACAGTGGTGTTGTCGCTCGTGTAAAGATTTTGGCTAAGTTGCGTTTGGATGAAAAGAGAAAACCTCAAGATGGATCTTTTAGTACTACTATAGACAATAGAAAAGTAGATTTTCGTGTATCTACTATGCCAGCATATTATGGAGAGAAGATTGTTATGAGAATCTTGGATTCAGAAAGAGGAGTTAAGCCTTTAGACCAACTTGGTTTGTCTAAAAATAATTTGGCTCTAATTAGAGAAGCTATATCTAAGCCGTATGGTTTGATATTGATTACTGGTCCTACTGGATCTGGTAAATCCACAACTCTATATTCCATGATGAATGAATTAGATAAAGAGAAAAGCAATATAGTGTCCTTGGAGGATCCTGTGGAGTATCATATGCCTGATATAAATCAGTCCCAAATGATGCCTGAGATTGGATATACTTTTGCTTCAGGTTTGCGTTCTATTTTGAGACAAGACCCAGATATAATAATGGTAGGAGAGATTCGTGATAAAGAAACAGCGCAGTTGGCTATTCAGGCTGCTTTAACAGGACATTTGGTATTGTCTACACTTCACACTAACAATGCAGTCGGCGCTATACCTAGACTTATAGACATGGGTGTAGATCCTTATCTTATTGCTCCGACTTTGATATTGTCTATGGCTCAGAGACTTGCTCGTACTACTTGTCCTTCTGCTAGAAAGAAATCTCCTATGGATCCAAGTATTAAGCTTCAGATAGAAGAACAACTCAAGGATTTACCAGAAGAATTTAAAAAAGATATTGTTATCGGAGATGAGATGTATGAGACTGTACCATCACCAGATTGTCCTTCTGGTACTAAGGGTCGTATCGCTATCTGTGAAATGTTTAAGATCGACAATGAAATACAGCAGGTTATATTAAAGAATCCTACTAATGCTGAGATTTACAAAGTGGCTCGTAAAAAGGGCATGCTAGTAATGAAAGAAGATGCTATGATTAAATCAGTAGAGGGTGTGATTCCTTTTACTGAAGTGTATAATTTCTCTACTGATAATGATTAATCTTTTTAAAAATTAATTTATATAATATAATTAAAATATATGGAAGGCGAAAAACAAAAAATTCTTATAGTTGATGATGATAATTTTCTATTGGATATGTATGCTTTGAAGTTTAGTCAGAATAATTTTGAAGTTTATACAGGTTCAAATGGTTTGCAAGCTATAGAGAAATTGAAAGGTGGCTTGGTGCCAAATGTTATTTTGCTTGATTTGATTATGCCTGAGATGGATGGTTTTGAGATGTTGGCTAAAATCAATTCTTTACAATTAGCTCCAAATGCACTCAAGATAATTTTATCTAATAAAAGTCAGCAATCAGATGTGGAGCAAGGTCAGAGTCTCGGTGTGGCCGGCTATATAGTGAAAGCCAATTCTACTCCTACAGAAGTAATAGAGCAGGTTATTACTATATTAAAGAATAAAAAATAAAATGGATTATAAAAAAGAACTTGAAGATTTAATATTGAATCTAATCCACGAAAATGGATCAGATTTACATTTAGGAGCCGGACGCGCGCCAGCTGTTCGAGTATCTGGGGAGCTGATTTTCTTAGTTAAACACAATGTTCTTACCAATGAGGATATGATTGGTTTTTTAAATATTATTTTAGACAAAAAGAAAGTAGATTTATTTATGACAGAGCAGGAGATAGACTTTGCTTATACTTTTAAAGAGGATACTCGTTTAAGAGGCAATGCTTTTTTTCAAAAGGGTTTGATTGCTATAGTCTTGCGTTTAGTGCCGAAAGTGCAAGCCCTAAAGGACCTCAGACTACCTCCAATCTTAGCTGAAATATCTAAGAAGAAACAAGGTTTCTTCTTAGTGGTAGGTCCTGTAGGTCAGGGTAAGTCCACGACTCTAGCTGCTATGGTAAATGAAATAAATAAAGAACAAGCTAGGAATATCGTAACTATTGAAGACCCTATAGAGCATATGCATGTACCAGATAAATCTATAATTTCTCAAAGAGAAGTGGGTATCGATACAAAAGATTTTCATACAGCTTTGAAATCTGTATTTCGTGAAGATGTGAATGTAATTATGATAGGAGAGATGCGCAATCCAGAGACTATTTCTGCTGCAGTCACTGCTGCGGAGACTGGTCACTTGGTATTTTCTACTTTACACACTAACAATGCTTCACAAACTCTAGATAGAATCATCGATGCTTTTCCAGCGGGCCAGCAAGAGCAGATCAGAGTTCAGTTGGCTTCGAGTTTGCTCGGTATCGTCTCACAGAGATTAGTGCCTAGAATTACTGGAGGATTGATACCAGCTTATGAATTGCTTTTGAATAATAATGCAGTAGCTAATCTAATTAGAGAAAAAAGAACTCATGAGATAGATGTTATAATCGAGACAGGTTCTGAGTCTGGCATGGTTGATTTGAACCACTCTTTAGTTGAGTTAGTTAGGGCAGGAGAGATTACTATAGAAAATGCTTATCAGTATTCTCTAAACCCAAAAGGCTTAGAGAGAATGATTTAATATATGTTATTTAAATATATAGTTGTAGATGAAAATGGTGTTAAAAAAGAAGGTAGTATTGATGCTGCTAATAAAGATGTAGCTATTTCTGGTCTTCAGAGAAGAGGTTTAGTTATTGTATCTATAACAGATGAAGCTCAAGATAAATCTATTTTAGATTTATCTTTTCTAAATAAAATATCTGGTAAAGAGATAGTGGTACTCTCTAGACAGATAGCGACATTGTTTGACGCTCAGGTATCTGCATTAAAAGCATTTACTATGCTTGCTGAAAACGCTCCAAATAAAATATTGGGAGCAAAATTAAATGAAATAGGGGATGATCTCCAAGCCGGTTCTTCTATATCTCAGGCTTTGACCAAACACCCAGATATGTTTTCTGAATTTTATATAAATATGGTTAAAGTGGGTGAAGAAACTGGAAAATTAAATCAAGTTTTCTTACACTTAGCTTCATATCTAGATAGACAATATGCTCTCACTTCTAAGACCAAGAATGCTCTGATTTATCCAGTTTTCGTAGTGTTTACATTTTTTGTGGTTATGAGTTTGATGTTTGTGGTGGTTATACCTAAACTCTCAGCTATTATCTTGGATTCAGGTCAGCCTATACCAGTATTCACTAAGATAGTTATCGCTCTTTCTAATTTCTTTGTGAGCTATGGTTTTATACTTCTTGTGATGATGGTCTTGTTGGGTATATGGTTATGGAGACTATCTATGACTGAGAAAGGTAAAATTTATCTAGACAAGACTCGTTTATCAATACCTTTGATAGGAGATTTGTATAAGAAGTTATACCTCTCTAGAATAGCTGATAACTTAGATACTATGTTGACCTCTGGTGTGCCTATAGTTAGATCTATAGATATTACTTCAAATGTAGTTGGTAGTTTTGTATATAAAGAAATTATGAAAGACGCTGCTGATTCTGTAAAGTCAGGCTTGGCTCTGTCTGTGGCTTTTAAAAAACACAATGAATTTATCCCAGGCATATTAGTGCAGATGGTTAGAGTGGGCGAAGAGACTGGTTCTATTGGTCCTATTTTAAAGAATTTAGCAGAATTCTATAAAAGAGAAGTGGATGATGCTATCGATACATTGGTGGGTATGATTGAGCCTATAATGATTGTGGTTTTGGGTCTAGGAGTAGGCTTGCTGTTAGTCTCTGTTTTGATGCCTATTTACAATATGGCAGGAAGTATTGGGTAAAATGTACTTGTGGATAACTTTTTTGCGTATATGGTATAATAAACATACAAAATAAGTCGAAAGTCCGCTTCAAAAATTGTTGTCGGATTTATTATAAATAATTATTATAAATAAATTTTTTCTATGAAAAAAATGAATTTAAAGAGAGGTTTTACTTTGATAGAACTTTTGGTTGTTGTAGCTATTATCGGTATTTTGGCTTCTGTAGTTTTGTCATCACTTAACACTGCTCGTGCAAAAGGTGCTGATGCTGCTGTAAAGGCTAACTTGGCTAATACTCGTGCTCAAGCTGAGTTGTTCTACGATACAAACTCAACATATGATGCAGTTTGTGCTACAACAGGTACTACTGTAATCGGTGGTATGGTAAACGCTGCAGAGAAGGCTTATGGCCTAGCTTCTCCTACAGCATATGCTGATGCTACAGCAAGTACATATAACACTGGTCAGTGTCATGACAGTGCTACTGCTTGGGCAGCTTGGGTTCCTTTGAAAGCTTCTGCTTCTGGATCTATAGTAGCTTGGTGCGTAGATAGTACAGGTGCCGCTAGTCAAGAGACAGCAGTTTTGGCTGCTAACGCTGTTGTTTGTCCGTAATCTCTTTTTTAAAGATATAAAACACCCTAGCTTCTGGCTAGGGTGTTTTATATTTGGTATAATAATTATACGAATAATTAAATTATGATCTATATTTTTACAATGTTATTTTTTGTTTTGGGTCTAGTGGTGGGTAGTTTTTTAAATGTTGTTATCTGTCGTTTTAATACTTCTCGCACCTTAGTATCTGGTAGGAGTATGTGTATGTCTTGTCAGCATGGTTTGTGTTGGTATGAACTGATACCATTTTTTTCTTTTTTAGCTTTAGGTGGCAGGTGCTTGGTATGCAAGAGTAGGATTTCTAAGATGTATCCTCTCGTAGAGCTAATAACTGGTGTGTTGTTTATGTTGTTATTTTATAAGTTTCAGAATTTATTCTTTATTGATTTATTGAGTTTTGTTTATACATATCTTTATTATGGAGTCATTATGTCTTTGTTGGTAGTTATTGCTTTTTATGATTTTAGACACAAGATTATTCCAGATGAATTATCTCTATTGTTGGGTGTAGTTTCTTTTATGGGTTTGTTTATGTTTCAGAATTTTTATTTGGATATGCATTTACCAGATATGAGCCAAGTCTCTGCTGGGTTTATGTTTGCTTTACCATTTTTCTTCTTGTGGTTATTGTCTCGGGGAACTTGGATGGGTCTTGGAGATGCCAAATTGGCTATAGGCTTAGGCTGGTGGTTGGGTTTGTATAAAGGCTTGGCTGGTTTGGTAGTATCTTTTTGGTTGGGAGCAATCATTAGTGTGGTGCTTATAGTCTTTACTAAAAAATACACTATGAAAAGTGAAATACCTTTTGCTCCATTTTTGGTCTTAGGATCAATATTGGCTTTTTTCTTGCAATTAAACATATTTCCTAATTTTTAAATATGGCGAATTTTGTAAAACATTTTAAAAAAATAAATAAAGGAATGACTTATGTTGAATTGGTTGTTGTTTTAGGTATTTTTTCTATGATGTCTACTGTTGTGGTTTTTAACTATAGTAAATTTCAAGATAAAATTGATATAAAAAATCTAAGTAGTGAGATAGCTCTTAAGATTGTCCAAGCACAAAAAGATGCTTCCAATGGTACCTTACCAAGTGTGGCCCAGAGGTCAGGATTGTCGTCTTCTTGGAAGCCGGCTTATGGTGTTATCTTCGATATAGCTACACCTACACAATTTGTATATTTGGTTGATTTAGACAATTCCAGTACTTGTAATGCTGCCACCTCTACTTGTAGTGCACCTTATGCTGTAGGTGGGGAAGTCTCTGAGCTTTTAAGTATTACTAAAGGTAATACCATTTCAGCCATGTCTGCAGTTGCTCCTGTTGGTCAGAGTGCTTGTCCAAGTTTAAACAGGGTATCTTTTTGGTTTACTAGATCTAACTCTAATCCTGTTATTAATACCACTAATAGCTGTGCCACTATTTCCTATATACAGCTGACTATCTCTTCAAAAAAGGGTCTAACTTCAAATATAAAAGTGTACCCATCTGGTAGAATTCAAATAAATTAAAATGCGTAAAAATAATTTTAAAAATAAATATTCTTCTGGCTACACCATCATAGAGACTATGATAGCTACCTCTGTGTTTTTAGTGGTAGTTATTTATGGTATGGGCTCTCTTCTAAATGCTAATGCCATACATAAGAAATCAGAGAATTCTAGATCAATTATGGATAATTTGAGTTTCGTGATGGAAGATATTTCTCGTAATTTGCGTATAGGCAGTACTTATCATTGTCTAACTGGTAATGATAATTTGTCTAGTTCTCATGTGGCTACTTCTTGTGCCAATGGTTGGGGTGTAGCTTTTGAAGCTTCTGGTGGGTCCGCTAGTACTAACAATGATCAATGGGTTTATTATATTAGTAATGGTAAGATTTTTAAATCTACAGACAATGGTGCTAGTAGTTATGTCCAATTAACTCCAGATGAAGTGGTTATCGATTCTTTGTCCTATTTCTCTGTTTTGGGTGCTGAGGGTGTGGATGCCAATAACCAACAACAACCATTTGTCAGTATTCACTTAAAAGGTACTATTACTTACAATGGCGGTGTTATACCATTTTCTCTACAGACTTCTATGTCTCAGAGATTGGTTGATATTTAAAATATGAAAAATTTATTTAAAAAAAATAATTTAAATACAGGTTTTACTCTCGTCGAGACTCTAGTCGCTGTGTCGATTTTCTCGATATCAATTTTGGGTCTGATGACTGTCTTGAGTAATGGTGTGACTAATACTGATTATGCTAAAAGAAAAATTGTGGCTACATATCTAGCACAGGAAGGGGTAGAATATATTAGAAATATGAGAGACACTTATATGCTTTTTGATTCTACAAATGGTTCAAATGGCTGGGCTTTGTTT
>JACCDO011889244.1_pt1 | contig 16399 bp, 15 predicted proteins | sample 7446101 | NCBI WGS metagenome assembly JACCDO01 (sample SAMN15323440, study PRJNA562643) | freshwater metagenome | isolation source: river surface water | place: USA:Blue River Watershed | collected 2017-08-16 | reverse complement strand
CCACATCATGCAGATATTGAAGATTTTCTTGAATTAAGAAAAAATACAGGAGCAGATACAGAAAGAGCAAGAGATTTATTTCTAGCCTTATGGGTTAGTAATCTTTTCATGGAACAAGTTGAGAAAGATGGAGATTGGTATCTTATGTGCCCTGATGAATGCCCAAATTTAAATGAGGTATATGGAGATGAATATGAGAAATTATATTGGTCTTATGTAGAACAAAAGAAATATAGAAAGATTATAAAAGCTAGAAAATTAATGGATAAAATTATGGATTCACAATTAGAAACAGGTACTCCCTATATGTTATTTAAAGACCATATTAATATGAAATCAAATCAAGCAAATATAGGGACAATTAAATCAAGTAACCTTTGTTCGGAAATAACATTAGTATCAAATGATGAAGAACATGCTGTATGTAATTTAGCATCAATTTGTGTTAATAAATTTTTAAAACCATTTACAAGTAATAAAATTTGGACTATTTATACAAAAGAAGATTGTAAATACTGTAAATGGGCTAAAAATTATTTTCAATATAAGGGATATGAATTTATTGAAAAAACAGAATTAGATGAAACAATTGAAAAATATAGAACAATATCAACTAATATTAAATGTGATGATAATGTATGCAGCAAAGAGACAGTTAAAGGTGTTTTAACTTTTCCACAAATATTTTATGGAGAAACTCATATTGGTGGTTTCGATGATATGATTCAATATACTGCAGATGAATATGATTTTAATGGATTATGGGAGACAGCTTATATTGCAACTATTAATTTAGATAAAGTAATTGATATTAATTATTATCCAACACCTGAAACCAAATGTTCGAATTTTAGAAATAGACCACTTGGATTAGGTATTCAAGGTTTAGCAGATACACTAGTGGGAATGAAGACACCATTTGAAAGTGAAATGGCAATTAGATTTAATAAAAATATGATGGAGACGATATATCATGCGGCCATGACAGCAAGTATGAATATAGCACATGCTAGACATGAGGATATGAAAGAATTTATTGAGCAAAATAAAGAGGATATACCAGAATATTATGATAGTAATTTCACTTTAGAAAATGAGGACATGGATGAAATTTATCATCATTATAAAATTAATAAATGTGAAATGAAATTAAAAAAATATTTTGGAGCATATAGTAGTTATGAAGGTAGTCCTACAAGTCATGGATTATTACAATTTGATTTATGGAAAGCAGAAGGTAGTGTATGTAATTGGGATAATTTAAGAGATGGTATAAATGAATTTGGTTTAAGAAATTCAGTAGTAACAGCATTAATGCCAACTGCATCAACCTCTCAAATTATGGGTAATAATGAATGCTTTGAATGGTTTACAAATAACATTTATACTCGTAGAACATTAGCTGGTGATTTTCCAATTGTTAATAAACATTTAGTATCTGATTTATTAGCAATAGGAGAGTGGAATGAAGAAACAAAACAAATTATAATAGCAAGTGATGGTAATATTAATAATTTAACTAATATACCGCCATTGTATAAAGAATTATATAAAACAATATGGGAAATAAAACAAATATGGGTCCTTAAACACGCTCTTGCTCGGGCTCCATTTGTTGACCAAACTCAAAGTATGAATATTTTTATGGCTGTGCCAGATTATAATAAATTATTAAATTGCCATATGTGGGCTTGGAAGAATGGATTAAAAACAGGTATGTATTATCTTAGAACTAAACCTGCTGAAAGTGCAATGAAAGTAACAGTTGACCCATTATTACAAAAGAAAATAGATAGTATGAATAATAATGATACATGCGAATCATGCTCTGCATAATATTCTAATTTCATAATGTAAATTAATACATAAAATGGCGGCATATTTGATACAGGAGAGTTAGTCCAATAAGGGGTTCCGTTTTCATTAATAATAAAATGACTAGTTCTACCAAAATAATCTTTAGGCCATTTATATCTTCCAAATAAAGTATAACTATTACTATTACCTCTATCACCTGAACCACTTATAAAAACATTGGGCGCTGACGGTGCTTCAATTAGCCCTGCTGTATCATATGCAGGATCGGTTACTACACCCAATTTAGCTGTATCTTTACTAAACATATTATGCCCATGTGCAGGTAAATTATCAATTTTAAGAGTGAATTGTTCCTTACCATCTTTGTCATTTATTTTTCTATTAGTTAAATCAACGCCTTGTCCACCTCCTAATATAAATCTACCTCTTAAATCAGGTGTTAATGTTCCAGTAGTATCAGATGCTGCTACTTCATATGCGACACCTGTTGAATTTAATTTATATGTTTTGCCGTTACATAAAGCCCAACCTTTGGGAACAGTTTCTGTTGCAATTGATAATACTGTAAATTTGGGCATATGATTAATAAATCCAGTATCTTTATTAACAAATTCAACATCTCCATTAACAGTTAGTTTACCAGCTATTAATGTATTACCTGCAGGTATAGTAAGAGTATCATTATTAGTTGTCATTTCTTTTGCAATACTTGATAAGTTTCTAATTGCACTAATATCAGCCATATATACTTCATTTATAGCAGCTTTAACATCATCTGTAACAGTGAAACCTTCTACATTTCTTGTTTTATATAATAAATATATTATAACTATTATTAGTATAGTAATAATTATATATAATATAGTTATTGAATTATTATAATCCATATAATATTATATAGATTATATAATATTATATTTATAATTTCATAATATAAATTAATACATAAAATGGTGGCATGTTATTTTGAGATACATTGCCTCCAGTAGGACCAGTATATGGAAAAATTTCATTTGGTCTTCTACACCGAGCTGCTCTTAATTGATTACCACTGTAAGATATTAAATTTTGATAATAATATTGATCTGATGATGGAGTACATTCCTTACAATTACTACCATTACACTCCATTTGATTTACCAAACCTAATATATCATGATTATGTTGTGGCATATCAGCAACTGTCATAGTTTCCTTACCTCCTTTATTATTTATTACTCTATTAGTTAAATCTATTCCTTGGCCGCCGCCTAAAATAAATCTACCTCTTAAATCAGGTGTAATAGTACCTGTAGTATCAGATGCTGCTACTTCATATGCGACACCGGTTGAATTTAATTTATATGTTTTTCCATCACATAATGCCCACCCTTTTGGAACAGTTTCTGTTGCAATTGATAATACTGTAAATTTGGGCATATGATTAATGAAACCTGTATTTTTATTAATAAATTCTACATCTCCATCTACTTCTAACTTACCAGATATTTTTACTGTAGTTGCAGGTAATGTAAGAGTATCGTTATTTGTTGTCATTTCTTTTGCAATACTGGATAAGTTTCTAATTGCTCCAATATCTGCCATATATACTTCATTTATAGCCGCTCTAACATCATCAGTTACTGCAAATCCTTCTACGTTTCTTGTTTTATATAATAAATATATTATTATTATACCAAAAATAATTAGTGCTATATTTTGTACATCTAAATCTAACATTATATAATATATAATATATATTATATAATATATTTATAATTTTTAATATATAAAACTAAATGATGCCGCATCATTCATATCAGATGTTCCGACGGTTTGTTTTAAATATAAATAATTAGTTCCAGCATTTAACATATATTGAAACGAAATAGGTGTTAACGTTTTATGTGAATATGTTTCATTTGTCCATACTCTTAATATACGACCAGTGTCAACCCCATTTATCCAAATTTGTATAATAATAAGACCTGCAACTTTATTATATGCACTTGCACATACATTTAATATATATTTACCTGTTATTGGTACATTAAACGCAATGCCATCCATTATGTTAACTGGAGATGTAGTTTTAAATGGCCCAATTATATAACCATCCATACTTCCGGAATTTGTATTTTTTAATTCATTTAATTCATTTAATATATTTTTATTTGATACAATTAACTGACCTGAAATATTTGTATTACCATTTATAGTCATATCAGCAGAAATATTTGTATTACCATTTATAGTAGCAGTTCCAATTATGTTAGTATTAGCAGCAGGTATAGTAAGAGTATCATTATTTGTAGTCATTTCGTTTGCAATACTTGATAAATTTCTAATTGCATCTATGTCTGCCATATATACTTCATTTATTGCAGCCTTAATATCATCTGATACAGTAAATCCTTCTACGTTTCTTGTTTTATATAATAAATATATTATTATTATACCAAAAATAATTAGTGCTATATTTTGTACATCTAACTCAAACATTATATAATATATAATATATATTACATAATATAATTATAATTTCATAATGTAAATTAAAACATAAAAAGGAGGCATATTATTATGTGCACCGTCTTTACCACTATTACCAGTATTTTTAGGCATATCACCGGGTTGACCTAATTTACCGCATTTTCTTTTATCTCCACTTTTAGATTCAACTGAGCCACAAACACCTCCATCATTAAAAAAAGCACAATTTGGTCCCTCGCAATTGAATCCCCAATTTAAAAAATTAATAAGATCATGGCTATGGCTAGGTGTCTCATCAACTGTTAATGTATGATTCTCCTCACCACCATTTTTATTTAATTCTCTATTAGTTAATCCATCACCTTGACCTGCACCTAAAATAAATCTACCTCTTAAGTCAGGTGTAATTACCATATTGTCTTCAGTTGCATCGTCTCTTAATAAAGTAACAACACCAGTAGTAGGGTTCATTTTATATTTTCTACCATCACATAATGCCCATCCTTTAGGAACACCATCTGCTGTTCCCCACGCTATTATCATAAATTTAGGAAATATATCCATAAGATTTGTATTTCTATTTGTTAAAAACACATTACCGTCTACAGTGAGATTACCAGGTATAGTAATATTAGTAGGTAATTTGAGTGAATCTTTATTAGTCATAATATCTTGTGAAATATTTGCTAAATTTCTCATGGCCGATATATCTACTAAATATGTATTATTAACAGCCTTTATAACTTCAGTTGCAACCATTTCAGAAAGTGGGGGATCTGCAAAATATTCTATTTTTCTTGTTTTATATAATAAATATATATTAGATAAAACTAATATAGAAATTATTATATATAAAATAGTATTCATATCAATTTCAAACATAATATAATATTATATAGATAATATTATATTATTATATTTATAATTTCATTATATAATATAATGTATAAAATGGGGGCATATTATTATGCGATTTATTAGCATCAATGGGTATTGAATCGCCATCTGACATTTGCTGAGATGTCTTACCAACATTAGGTTCATTACCCCATGATGATTGCATAGTATAATTACCACTGTCTGAACTATTTTTTAAGTGGGCCATAGTTCCACTTGTTCTACCAACTGGACCTACCATAGGTGCCTTAATAACCGCATTAATTTTATTACCATATTCAACTATTTCTGCTACTCTATTATCATTAGAGTTTGCGAATGGACCATCATAAAATACATGATGTCTATGTTGAGGTAATTCGGCAATTGTTAATGTGTGATTTTCTTCACCTCCTGATTTATTAAAATCTCTATTAGTTAATCCATCACCTTGACCGGCACCTAATATAAATCTGCCTCTTAAATCAGGTGTTATAACTGTATTATCTTCAATTGAATCCATGTTTAATAAAGTAACAACACCAGTAGTAGGGTTCATTTTATATTTTCTACCATCACATAAAGCCCAGCCTTTAGGAACACCATCAGGACTTGCCCATGCAACAACTATAAATTTAGGAAGTAAATCTAAAAGGTTTGTATTTTTATTAGTAAGAAATATATTACCATCAACTGTAAGGTTACCTGGGATATTAATATTAGTAGGTAATTTGAGTGAATCTTTATTAGTCATAATATCTTGTGAAATATTTGCTAAATTTCTCATAGCTGAAATATCAACTAAATATGTATCATTAACTGCTTTTGTAACTGCAGTTGCAACCATTTCAGAAAGTGGGGGGTCTGCAAAATATTCTATTTTTCTTGTTTTATAGAATAAAAATATGATTAATAATGTTAATAATATTAACATTATGTCTCTTATATCAACTCCAAAAATATCCATATATATTAATTTAGATAAAAATATTATATAAATTATTAATATTTAAAAAAAAGTTGAAATATTAAATTAATAAACAACCAACTAATACTTAATTGAAATCATGCCTCGAAAAAGCAAAGGACAACGTAATAATGATCACAAACCTAAAGGTCGTGTTCAACTGGTTTTCAATGATGAAAACCTAAAACCAGGACAACTATATGGGACCGTTGAGAACTCTCTAGGGTCTTGTCATTTTGAAGTAAAAACTGTATGTAATCAAACAAAACGCGCTTCATTAAGCGGTAAAATTAAAACATGTTCTCGTATAAGATTAGGAGATTTTGTATTAATAGAACAATTATCAGAGAATGAACAATCTAAATATCAAATTGTATTTAAATATACTCCAGCTCAAAAGAAAATTCTTGAACGAGATGGTAAGTTAGGTGTTCTCATCGATTGTATTAATACAACACCTTCAACTGATGAAACTACCATACCTGAGCAAGAAGATGAATTTGTATTTGAAGACCCATCTGCCTCAATTCATCAAAACACGCGAGTAATCGACCGCGAAGCTGAAGAATTAAGACACATCAAGGATCTTATTGATTTAATGTAATAATTAAATATTAATTAATTATATAGTTTAATAATATTATCATTAATTATAGTATTATATTTGGTACTTAAATTTTCATTAGAAGAAATATTTTCAGGTATACCTATTTTTTTTAAATAACCTAATCTAAATTTACTAATAAAATTTGCATAATTTCTAATATATTCCATTGGTTTAATATTCATGCTCATAAATCTATTTATTGTTTTTCTAACAAGGTCTTTAGAATTAACATTCATATTATTTAATTTATGTTCAACATACCAAATACACCATGCCAAACAATATCCTCCAAAATCCCCCATTTTTTGATTCATTATATTATTTTCATCCGATAAGGTTTGAAATCCAGAAACAGGAAAATAACATTCAGGACTACAATATTTCATATGAGTTCCATCAGTTAATCTTTCTTTTAATTTTTCATCAAGATATCCATCTAATATAGTAGTATTACCATATGGGTCAAAACGTTCTATGATTTTATTAATAAAATCATAAAATATTAAACCAGCATGAAGACCACCATCTGGTAATCTCATACTTATAAATACTATAGCAGCTTTATATTTATCTTTATTTTTGTTAATTAACATATTAAGATGAGGATGAATCCAGAAACTTTCTTCATTATTCCAAATAATAATCCAAGGAAAATTATTATTATATTTTAACATATTATCGGGTAATAACATATCGTCATCCCAATCAGGTATTATATCATGACCTTTATAATGGGGTATATATAAAACATTATTATATTTTTCTTTTAGGTATATAGAGAATATACCCATGTCTGTAAAACGCGCTTGAAACATATTACTATGAACATATGGTGTTTCTAATATATTAATATTATAATCGTTATCGGTTTTATTTATAGGCAATGATGTAATATATTTTATCCATTTGGGACTTGAATACATTTCTTTAGGCGGTAATACTTCTGGTCTAAATGAAACAAATTTATGATATTTATCATAATCTAATTTTATAATATAATCTAATGCTGATTTTTTATCCATATTTAATCTATTCCAGTGTTTAAAATTACTTAATATAGCTTTTTCTAAATTATAATTACCTTTATTATAATCAACTCGAGTTTTTAATATAAAATGAACTATTGTATTACCATGCATATCTGTTTCTTCAAATTCTATATCATTTTTAGCCTTACTAACTACATTATTATATATATATTCTGCTAACCTATAATCATTATTCTTTATTCCTAATTTATATGCTGTTATAAATATATGACTTGCACTAATTGGGGTAAATTTATTCAAATCATCTCCACGTTTTTTTATAATATATTTTAACAATGTCATATCATTTATACTTTTTAATATAATTGCATGGGATATATCATAACCCATATCATCTGTATATTTTAATATATTATTATCAACTGATTCCATTAAATCTAATAAATTTATTATCATATTATCATCTAATCTTGTATTTAATAATAAATTAAAATGATATGGTTGGGACATATATGATTTATAGTCAATCTCAATGTTTTCAATTATATATTTTATTGTTTTATATCTAGCTTTTAATAAAAGTATATCAAGTGGACTTAAATTAGTATTTGCATATTGTTGAAATAATTCACCCCATTCTATATTATCATTCTCTTTAATAATATTATAATATTCTTTATCCTCAGGGTCCATATAATATAAAAAATTCATATTCTTTTTATTTTTTAAATATAAAAATTCATTATATTTTTTGTTTTTAATAAAATAATCTAAAATATCATATTTTTTTTCTTTTGCAGCTAACATAAACCCATTTAATCCATCACTATTATAACGATATATTGGATGAGTATATAACTTTAATGCATCTAAATTATTTGTTAATATTAAATAGTGGAATAAATAATTATTATTAAGAAGAGGGGCATTTATTTTATATTTTTTAAGTTCTTTAATAGTTTTTATATTACCGACATCTAGCAAATTTATACGTGAACCATATTTATGTTTTTTATTACTATTTGATTTTTTCATTATAATTATTATATAATAGAAAAATTGATATTTATTATTAATAAATACTAATCATATAATTAATAAAAATGTCTGAATCTGATACTGATATGGATGAATCAATAATTGGCGTATCTAGGTTTAATAATATTGATGGAGTAACATGTTATATGAATTCAATATTAGCTATATTGCAACAAACACCTATCTTAAAAGATTACATAATAACAGAACAATTTAAAGATATTTTATTAGAGAAAGATAATATAAAAAATGATAAGAATAAACTAACAACAAATATATTATTTCAATTTTATAATTTATTAAATGTTAGTTATAGTCATAATAATGTTGTTATTAATCCATATACATTTCGTAGAGCAATTAGTGCAAAAAATAGTATGTGGGGAATGAGGCAACAACAAGATTCTCAAGAGTTTTTAACATTTTTATTAAATAGTATTGAAGAAGAAATTTCAAAAAAAATGATTTATATATGTGGGAGACATACTAAAACAAATACAAAACATAATGTATATGATAATATTATTAATATTAGAGCAACTATGATGTGGACAAGTTATATTAAAAATGAATTTTCTATAATTAAAAATTTGTTTGGAGGAATGACATATAATACAATTAGATGCGAATATTGTTCTAATATATCATATAATTTTGATATTATCCAAATAGTACAATTAAGTATACCTGATAATGTGAAAGATCTAGATTTGTATAAATGTTTGGATGAATATAGTAAAGAAGAACAAGTAGATAAAAAAAATAAAATTAATTGTAATTTATGTGGTAGGAAGAATAAATCATTTAAGAAAACATTATTATGGAAAACACCAAAAGTTTTAATAATTCAATTAAAAAGATTTAAGGTAAATAATTACGGAGTCGTTTATCAAAAAATCACTGATATGGTAAAATATCCAGTATATAATTTTAACATTTCAAAATATGTTGATAAGTTATCACCATATTATGAAAAGAAATGTAATTATAATTTATATGCAGTTAATTTGCATCATAGTATGGGAAGAATGTCAGCAAGTATAAATAATGGTCATTATACAACATTTGCATTTAATGAGTATAATAAATATTGGTATGAGTTTAATGACGCTAGTCCTTTAGATAAAATAAATGATATGAATACGCTTATAACAGATAAGGCATATATGCTATTCTATTATCGGGACAATTAAATTAATTTAATAAATAATATATTTATATTATTCATTTTAATTTGTTTTATTATATTATTTTTAAAAATATCAATATTATAATTAAATGGTAATTTAAGTATAATTAATTTATTTTTTGGTATAGATAATATGATATCATATAAATCAATCCCAGATAAAGTTATTGATAAATTTTTATTTTTTTTATAATCTGGACCTCCCCAAGGCGGGTCAATATAATATACATCAAAATCATTATTTATATGATCAATACTATTTCCTAATATTATATTATAATTATTATAATTATATTTTTTCATATTATTTTCTAATAAATTAAATCTTTCTTCATTCAATTCAATGCCCGTCGCATGATTAAAATATTTAGCAAATGATATCATATTACCACCACAACCAGCTGTCATATCTAATATATTTAATTCATTGGTACCCATAATACTAATTATATTTTGAGATATTATATCAGCTTCTTTTGGATGTGTAATAGAATATAAACCTTCATTATCTATATTTAAACCTTCATATAAACCATTATGTGGTTCTGGAAAAATTTTTTTTAATAAATTAAGATTTTGTTTTAATGTACTCATTATTATTTATATTATTCTTTTTCTTTTAATAATAAAAAATTTGCTCATCTTAAAAAACATATCTCTCCCAATTAACTTTCTAATAAATATATTGAAAACTAGTTTTCAATATATTTATGGTAAAAATTGATTATCGTTGGACGTCTTAAACTAATATTTATAACCAAAGTTTATAAATATTAGTTTAGATAGACGTCAACGCTTATCAAACATTATTTCTTATAATTATTTTTAATAGAAGATTAAAAATAATTATCCAAAATAAAAATTGATTATTATATAGTTTTGTTTAAAAATATATAATAATAATATATATATGACAACTGAATTAAACTCCAATGAATTAAATTCTATTATAATAAATGAATTTTATAGATTAATTGCATTTATTAGAAATGAAACTGATGAACTTCAAAAAAATAAAGACTTTAAGAAAGTAACTCAAAATAATTTTAGAATAAAACAATTATCAATAGTCTTATCTATATTAAAAAAATATCCAAAGAAAATTACATTAGACAATGTTAATGAATTAAAAGAAATAGGAGGAATTGGTAAAAGTAGCATTGAAAGAATTACTGAAATTTTAACTAATGGTAAATTAAAAGAATTAGGAGAGTTTGTAGATGTTTCTAGAGATAAAAAATTAGCTCTAGAAAATTTAGAAGAAATTGTTGGTATTGGTCGAGCTCATGCATTGGAACTATATGATAAGGGGATTACATCTGTAGAAATATTAAAAAAGAAGATTCAAAATAATGAAATAACTGTTAATGATAAAATATTACTTGGATTAAAATATTATGGTAAATATAAAATGAATATACCTAGAAGTGAAATGGATAATTATAATATGTTATTACAGCATATTATTAAAAAAATAAATAAAACATTAGGATATGATGAAAGCAATAAGTATATTTTAGAATTATGTGGTTCTTATAGACGTGAAAAAACACATAGTAATGATATTGACGTTCTTATTAGTAAAAAAGATACAACTAGTTCTGATAAAAATCAATCACATTTAGAAAGAATCATTAATAAATTAAAAAGCCCTCTAAAACATAATGATAATATGCCATTAATTATTGATTCAATGACTGATAAAAAAATTAAAACAAAATTTATGGGTTTTAGTCGTTATTTAGATAATTATCCTAGAAGAATTGATATTAGATTTATATCATATGACAGTTATCCGGCAGCTCTTTTGTATTTTACCGGCTCTGGTGAATTTAATAAAAAAATGAGACAGATAGCTAAAAATAAAGGTTATAAATTATCAGAATATGGATTATTTAAAGATGAAGTTATGGTTAAAGTAGAATCAGAGAGAGATATATTTCATAAATTAGATATGGAATATTTGCCTCCACGTTTAAGATAATATATTCGTAGTAAAAGTATTATCCTTATATTTAAGTTGAGGAATTGATATAATACGTCCAACTACATGGTCATATTCAACATCATTTTTTTTAGTTAATTGTTTATTTTTAATCATTAATACTAACTGATTTTTTAAATGTTTCTTCATTTCAATATCATCAATAGTCAGATTATTAACAAATTCTTTCATTTTAATTATTTTATGAATAACATTTAATTTATTCCATGGTTTTTTATACATATAATCATCTGTATAATCAGATTGTGTTTTATTTTCTGTTTCAGTTTCTGTATTTTTAATTTCAGTAGGACTAATTTCAGTTTCATATTGGGTTAATACAGTATCTGTAATTGTCTCCATATGTTTTGGTATATTTATATCAATCTTATGTTTATTTGCATAAGTTTCCAAATTTTTATAATACATACATTTTAAATTGTGTTTAATTAGTTCCATTAATAATATATCTTTATAATCTTTAAATGTTGTTTTTTCAGTTTTCTTTGAAAATGAAAACTAGTTTTCATATTTCTTTGAATGTTAGATTGAGTTTAATAGGGGCGTGGTCGCTTCCCATAACATCAGTTAATATTTTTGATTTTTTAACTTTATTGATTATTTTTTCAGATACTAGAAAATAATCAATTCTCCATCCTACATTTTTTTCACGAGAATTCATTCTATAACTCCAAAAACTATATTCTATTTTTTCTGGATATTTATATCTATATGTATCAATTAAATTTGCTTCTTTTAATATACTCTTAAAACTAGTTCTTTCTTCATCAGTAAAACCAGCTGTTTTTCTATTAGTTTTTGGATTTTTTAAATCAATTTCATCGTTGGCGACATTTAAATCACCGCATACAATAATTGGTTTTGTTTTTTGTAAATGTATTAACCATTTTTTAAACTCTTTATCCCATGTATTAATTCTATAATCTAATCTATTTAATGCTAAACCTGAATTAGGGGTATATACATGAACTAAAAAAAATTTTTTAAATTCTAATGTTATAACTCTCCCCTCATTATCAATATTATATAATCCATATATAACATTAATTGGTTCTTTTTTGCTAAATATAGCAGTTCCAGCATAACCTGCTTTAGTACTACAATTACTATAATATCTATATTTATATCCCTTAACCTTTTCTAACATAATTTGTTGAGTATCAATTATCGGACATGTTAATTTAGTTTCACTCATACAAATAATAGTCGGATTTTCATTTTCAATCATATCAAATAGATGATTTTTTTTAATTATATTTCTTAAACTATTAACATTAAATGCAATTATTTTCATATTATTATATAATAATATAATTATTTAAAACAATAATTTTATACAATATTTAATGTTGCACGCTTTATTACATAACAATAAACTAATTGGTTTATTTTCAAATCACGCTAAATGCGTTATAATGATGAATGGTTTAATATCAAATAAATTTGTTCTCGAAAAAAATATTACTATTAAAAGTTATGTGGAGAATAGTATAACTGAAGGCGAATATCATGAGGCAGATGAAATTAGCGAAAGTGATTTTGTAATGGAGGAAATATCATCAATTTGCACTACCGACACTGATGAAAATAAATCGGCAGTTGTTAAAGAATCACCGCCTAAAGTTAAACTAAGTGAAGAACAGATGAAAGAAAAATGTGAATTACAAAATTCAATAAATGAGTTAAAAAAGAAGAAAGAAAAATTAGAAGAAAGTAAAAGAGTGTTTGATGTTGATTTAGATTTATATAATAAATTTAAAAAGATTAAAAGTGAAAATGATAATTTTAATATTCCAGAAATGTTTATTGAAAAATATAAATTAATGAGTGAATTAGAAGAAAATAATAAATTAAATTGGTTTAATTTTAATGAATTATATAAACCACAGCCAGTAATTACAAGTTTTTCAAAGGTATTTGAAAGTGAGCATGACATGACAATGCCATATTAACATTATTTATATTAATATTATGTATATTAATATATATAAATGTATAGACATATTGATGAAGAAAAAATCCTTAAAAATTTAGATGATTTGGAAGAAAAAGCAGCAACAATTAAATTAAATAAATATGAACCAACTATTATGGAAATAACAAAAGTTAGAAATGAAATATTAGATTTTATAAAAGATAGAAAAAGAATTATATATGGAGGTTATGCCCAGAATAGTTTAATAGTTGCAAAAAAAGCAGATGATGGATTTTATAAAGAAACTGATTTAGCAGATATTGAATTCTATAGCCCTGACCCTATAGGAGACACAATTGATTTATGTGATTTATTAAAGAAAAAAGGATATAAATATGTAGAAGGGAAAGAAGGTGTTCACCCAGAAACTTATAAAATATTTTGTAATTTTATTAATTATAGTGATATTACTTATATGCCTCCTATATTATATGATAATTGCCCAACAATAAATATAAAAGGAGTATTAATGGCTCATCCTCATTTAATGTTAATTGATGCCTATAGAGTTTATACAGACCCAATGACTAGTTATTTTAGATTACGTAAAACATTTGTTAGATTTAATAAATTAATTAAATATTATCCATTAAATGAAGATATGCTTTATAATAAAATGACTCCTAATATTACAATTAAAAAGTCAGAAAATGAAAATATATTAAGATTTATTAGAAAGAATATTATACATAATAGTAAATTAATAGTAGTAGGTCATTATGCATTTAATCAATTAATGAAGAATGCAAAAGTTCCAGGGACTTATTTAGTTGATACAACTTATTATCAAGTAGTTTCAACTAATTATGGAAATGATTTAAATACTATAACAAATATAATGAAAAAACAATATCCATCATTGGTTATTAAAAAATATAATCCATACTATCAATATTTAGATAAATCAACTGAATATTTTGTAGATGGTACATTAGTATTAAGAGTATATGGAACAAATGATAGATGTATAGTATATCGCTATTCAAAGAAAAAGAAGACATATTTTGCATCATATCAATTAATTTTTATGTATGCATTAATACATTATAATATTGCAATAATGAGAAATAATAAATTTAATATTTATACTTATGGAAGTATGTTAATAAGACTTATGAATGCAAGAGATAAATATTTAACAGAAAGAAATATAACTGTATTAAATAAATCATTATTTCAAGAATTTACATTTGATTGTTTAGGTGAACCAAAAGATATGTTAAGAGAATCATTTTTAGAAACAATTAAAAAGAGAGAACAAGGTAAGAAAGCTAAATTTTTATATAAACCAACAGGAAGTCCAGGTAAAAAGCCAAATTTTAGATTTGAAAATACAACTGGAGAAATTATACAATAAAATTATAAAAATTCTTGATAAATTATAAATAGACAAATAACTAAATTCATTGTCCCACATCCAAAATATTTAGTATATTGTATCATTTTGGTTGCATCTCCTTTTAATAATTTATTTTTAATAAAATCTAATGTAGGAGATTCATCTTTATCATATATTTTTTCTTGATAACCGAGATGAATTAAACATAATATTATTAATATTCCTAATACTATTATAAATTTTTTAAAATAAGCTGGGTCTGTATTTGTATACAAGATGTAAACTAATAATATAGCTTTGAATGTATCTGATATATGATCATAATAATCGCCAAATTTAGTTACTTTATTAAATTTTCTTGCTAATTTACCATCAACGCAATCAAAATAATATGAAACAATCCATAATATACCAGAGAGAATGAATTGTTTATTATATAATGAATATATTGAAACTAAACTAACTATTAAGGACATAGTAGTTACCATATTAGGAGTTATGCATAAATCATTATAAACATCTAAATGTGTATCTATAAATCTTAATAATAATAAATCAAAAGGATTTTCATATATATCTAATATTTTATTTACCATTATATATTATTATATATTATATTATATAATAATATATAATATGTCAAAAGATGGACCAACTAATATGAATCTAGAAATAAATGGGCGTTTATTTCCTTCGTGGTTATTATTAAATTTTAAAGATTATGAATTGCCTGAAATATTAAGAAAAGAAGGAGATGATCCTTGTAATGAAATGTATGTAAAAGAATTAACAACATATCAGAAATTTTTAGGCCAATATTTAAATTATCGTTCCCCATTCAAAGACGCTCTTGTATTTCACGGTTTAGGTTCTGGTAAAACAGTTAGTGCTATTAATATATATAATGTATTATATCATTATACACCTAAATGGAATGTATATTTATTAATTAAAGCATCATTAAAAGATGACCCTTGGATGAAGGATTTAAATGATTGGATTGGAAAGCAAGATGTGGATGCAAAAATGAATAATATAAAATTTATTCATTATGATTCTCCTTTCGCCGATAGAGATTTTTTAGAAACAGTTAAACAAGCTGATAGTAGTAGAGAATCTATTTT
>JACCDO010349556.1_pt1 | contig 16400 bp, 42 predicted proteins | sample 7446101 | NCBI WGS metagenome assembly JACCDO01 (sample SAMN15323440, study PRJNA562643) | freshwater metagenome | isolation source: river surface water | place: USA:Blue River Watershed | collected 2017-08-16 | reverse complement strand
CTACCAACATTCCATATTCCAGACCCATTAACTTGTTTAATGAAGTCAATGTGTAGACGGCAAATATCACCAGCGTAAGTCCAATCACGGTAAACATGTTCTGCGTTCTCCCATACAGTTATCTTACCTTCTTTGCGAGCTTGTGTGCGCCACTTGTGTATGGCGTTTGCTCTACGTCCTCGAAGCCCCATCCAGCGTCCGTATGCGTTGAAATAACGGAATCCTTGGACCATTATAGTAAATTTTTGTTGAAACACCCAACGATCAAATAGATACTTGCTCCAAGCATAAGGAGTCTGTGGATGACAAGCAGCATGTTCACTAAAGTTGTTGGTGTCGCCGTAGACTGAGCTTGAACTTGCGTATTGTAAATGTGTTCCATGATGATTGCATTCGTTGAACAACCACTGACTAAACTCGTAGTTCTGTTTCATAACTAGATCTACATCTGTTTCGGTCATGTCAGCAATAGCACCTAGGTGTATTACCCATTGGTACTTAGAAACGTCTGGCAAGTCGTTAGGATCGTATTCCCATCCTTCGACTTGCCATCCTTCCTCTTGGTTAAGCCACGTAGTCATGTTCCTGCCCAGGAACCCTTCGTGACCAGTTACTAGGACTTTCATGTAACTATTTACTTCCGATAGTCCTCATTAATGATAGTTTTCTTAGCATGGCAAACAAAGCACAAACTGCGGACGTTTTCTTTAGAATCGTCGCCGCCGTCTGCTTGCCTGTGTTGGTGATCTCCATGCATAAGAACCCGGGCTACTCTGCGTTTTACCATTTCGTCTTCAATGTCTGCTAGACGGGGATCTTCTAAAGCATTGTAACCGCACTCGTCACATACCCAGTTTCTGTGGAATGTATGTGGGCGATCAATACGACCCATACCTCCATATTCACGTTGCATGATCTGATGTTCTCTACATAGCACATCGCTACCAGGACCTTCAAATTGACTGACTGGTTCTCCGCAGACTTTGCAGACTTTGCCTAAGTCACGTTTCATTTGAGCAGGATTTTTAACTACATCGAATTTATAGTCTCTCATAGTTTACTCCAAATCCGAAGCCATTGGTCTATAAGGGCTATTGCTATCTGAAGTAGGAACAGCTTTAGTCATACTCTTCATAAGTTGTGCGACCATGTAAGGGAAACCATGTACTGGCTCTTTCTTAAACTTGCCAGGATAAACAGAGCTAGAAAAATTATTGTGCCAGTTATGGTATGCGCGACTTGCTTTGATCCAGAATGTTCCGTTAGGATCAAACTCGCACTTCCAATGCTTATTAATTGTGTTATACAATTCTTTTACATAAGCATCGTCAATTTGAACATTGCACAGACGAGCACGTTCAAAAAAGTGTGCCATCATTACAAGCTCTTTTTCCTCTACAGGACGTTGTAGTTGTGTTGCCAACATCAGATACTTTGACAACCACTTAACGCTTTCTGGCATCAGCTTGTTAATTTCATTCAAACGACTAATTGCACCTGGCTCTTCATGGTCGTTGAACTTTTTAGCAGTGACGAACAAGCCGTATTGTTCTATGTAGCGTTGCTTTTCTTCTGTGGCAATCCATGCAGGATTCTTTGCGCCATCGATGCGTACACCAAAAATCATTTGTTGCCACAAGTCAATGGCCTCAAGCATCTTTTTGCCTTCTTTACTGTTAAGGCTAATAAAGTTAGCTCGCATTTCGGCTTTAAGGTTACTATGGTATAGGTTTACCGGAACGTAAATCTTATCAAAGTCTTCTTCAAATAATTGGGTAGCAATGAGCCAAAGTAATACTATAGTATGCTGCCCGTCCCAAGCTAGATATTCTTCTTTTTGGGCGTCTGGACGATACACCTGAATTGGCACAACCATAGTGCTGGCAAATTGATTAAGAAGTTTTAGTACCCAAAAAATATCCAATTGACGTTGCATTGTGCCGTCAATTTTAATACAACTCATAATGACCATTTTGGCTTCTGCCAAATTTAGATCCTTCCAAGTTTTGTAATGGGGATTGCGTCGACGGAACTCTGCTTTTGCTTGTTCGAGCAAATTGTCGACAATTTCTTTATTATACGCTGACAGGTCTTTGTATGTTTCGTCCCATCGTTGTTTGATAGAACGTACATGACTCTTAGTGCTAGAGTATTGTGCGTTTTTAATTGCGGCGGCGGTTTTCACAGCCGTATTGAGGGTTTGTAAATTCATCATTATATGTCCTTTCTAAACGTTTTGATGATTAATCCGTTCGACGCATTGTCGTCCGGTATGCTAATTGTATTGCCGAAGCAATTAAGTGTCAAGTCTTTTTAAAGATATAGATGCCTTCAAACTTCTCGACTTTGTCCATTTTGCCGTTACCTACGCCAGGGCGTGTGTTCAACATCATTTGTACTGTTTCCTTGTATTCAAACCCACACTTCTTGGACAGCTCTAGCCAACGTTCTACGATTTGGAACTGTGTTTTGTTTACACGATAGTCTGCAATGTTAACAGCATACAATCCGTCCTGTGCTAGACCTTTGTGTAACATCTTAAGTGTTGGCTCTACATATAATTCAAACCAAGCATCTACATTGTTACACTTGTTCATGCATTGTGTAGGTTCGTCGCAGTATGTTTCTAAGTTAAAGTAAGGGGGACTGCTAAATGCGGCATCGTATGCACCTGCTTCTGGAACAAATTCTTCTGATACGGTGTGGTGCATTTCATATGTTGTACCAATTGTGTCTGCGATCAACTCACCTAGTGCCACTAGTCCATTGTATGTTTTAGTATTTGGATCAATGCCGGTATAGTGATAGCGCATATTACTAGTCATTGCACCAATCATTCGACCACCGTAGCCACTGCTAAAGTCTAGTACTCTGCCCCACATGGTAGGACAGATATATTCCCAAACGGCTTTAGCGTTTAATGGTTTAAAGTTTTGTATTGTGCCACCGTTGGTCAATTCTAATGCACGGCGTATGTTTTGTGGAATAACTGCCTTGTCGCCTTCATCTCTGTGTTGGTAACAGATCTTAATCGCACGTTTGAGTTTGGAGTCATTATGAAATCGACTGTCCAAACTTACATTCTTTGCTCCTAGTGTATATGCCTCTTGCATATTAGGAAACCAAAAGCGACAGAAACTTAATCCGCCTGTAGCACCTACACTAATTCGCCCATTCTTAACTTCTGTATGTTGCTGATTAACTGTGCGTATTTCTTGTTCGCAGCCTTGTTCACTAAAATAGAATATTGGCAGTATATCTTTACTTCTATAGATATCAAATACTTCTTGTTCTAGTTGTTTACGACCTGTGTCGTCTCTGGATAACCATTCTTGTTTTGAACAACCGATTAGTTTATCCATTACATCTTCGTAGCCAGTACAGACATCACCGGTCGGATTAAAATTCCAACTTGTACAAAGATGTTTATAGTAATCTGATCTAAAATGCATTTCTATTATAAACTACAGGCATTTCACAGACGTACTTGCCTTGATAAGTGTGTTTAACGGCATTACAGTCTCCGCCGGTTACAGCAGAGCCTGCGTGGTCACCGATGCCTTTGCCAGTGACTGCGTAACTGCCAATACTAGCAACTGTATAGACAGTGCAACCGTTTAGCGAGATTCCGGCAATGGCCGAAAGCGCGATAAGAAAGCTTCTTGTCGGCATGAGTATTCTTGTAGTGTCTGTGTGTTAAAATATTCGACCCAAGGGTCGTTTTCGTCATTTTTATTATAGATTGCTTTAACCTTAAAAGTTGTGCCGTCTATGTTGGAATATAAGTCATTTAGCTTCACGTTAACATCCTTACCAAACCTACTGTATCAATAGTTGTTAACAAGATGTAGTTAGCCAACATGCCAAACGATTTCCTAGTATAAGCAGCCCAAGCATACATGGCACAGCCACTAATCCACACAGGATAGAGAGCCAAAAGAGGCGGATTGGGTACTGTAATGGCCATAGTGATGCTACAACCGATACTGACAGCCCAAGCAAGCAACTCAATAATAAAACGGAAAGGATGACTGTTCCAATCATCTTTAATCCAATCTAAAGTAGGTTTAAAAAAAGTGTATATCATCTAGTAGTTATAAAAAAAGCCCGAACACTGCCGGGCTTTTTGGTTAGGCCTAACCTTCTCCTATTAAAGAGTGATACCCATTGCCTTAGCTTTGTAGCCAAGTGCAACGATTTCACGTGAAGGCTTACCCATAACATACTCAGTAACAGTAACGCCATTACCTGCTGTGCGGCTATTTGTGTAAACAGCGTAGCCGTTAGCACGAATGCGGCTGGCTTCTGCGGCTAGGTTCTTTACACCAAAACGCTTTGCAGCTTGAGCGGCAGTTAGACTTTCGCCGTTGTAAAGTGCGTTAAAAACTTTATATGTCTTAGTCTCTGGGTTAAAATATTTCATCTTTATTTCCTCTTTATTAGATTATGCTGTAATTAAACAGCTAATACAAGTATAGTACAATAAAGGTTTTTATACAAGTTCTTTGGCAGAATTTTCTTTATCAAGAAAACCAAAGAACTTACGTCCAGGAAATCGTTTTTGGGCATGTTCCAAAAGTTCTGGAAGATTCTTGCCTTGTGCTACAAATTGATTAGTGTCTTTGATAAAAGCAAAGAGTTGGTCGCCATGGCGTTCAATTTCAAGTTCGGTTCCTACTTTCTTTTCAAGGGTTTCGGATTCTTCTTTTTTATTAATATTTTTAATCTCTTCCAAAATTTTAATAAAATGCTCTGGATCACTGCCCAATCGAGCAAGGATTGTAATTCCTCTTAGATGCCAGCCCAACCATCCAGCAATAGCAATAATAACAAGTGTTGAAATATCCATGGTTATCTCCACAATATGAAGTTATTTAATCAATTCTAAGTTAAGAATCTTAGCTACTCTTGCACCAACATCTTCGCCACTAGGGATAACATACGTTTGGCTATCGTGCCTGTCTGTACGATTGTCGTATCTGCGTACATTTAGAATGCGGCCGCCTACTGCTGATGTAAGCTCAAAACTAATTCGATCTTCGCCTTCGGCTCGACCCTTTTCGATTGCCATTGCTGTTCCCACTTGTAATCCCCTGTGTGTTTTCGTTTTGTTGATGTAAACTTCTTCGTATTTGTCGCGGTTATCCCACATATCACGTGTCTTTTTATAAAGCCAGCGATCAAACCATTTCATACTTCACCTGTATCTTCTCCTACGATAACGTAGGTCTTTTCGCTATAATTTGATTTTAAATTATGCTGTAATTGAATTTTTTGTGCGTTCCAATCTTCTTCCGAAAGATTATGCCAGCCAACACACTTGCCTCCTGCGTTGCGGCCGCATCCACACTTACCAAATTCTGTTTCAGTTTCAGTTGCTCTAATCTGCATTATTTTCCTTCCTTAATAGTATTGAACAAATTGGCTTTTTGTTCTTTAAACTTTTTCCAACTATCTCTAATTGAATCAATGACAAACCATTTAGTCATAAACAAAAACGGAACGGCCACTGTTAGAACGAATAGATACCGGGAAAACTCGTCTGTTCGTGCGGCAGTAAATCCCATAAGGAAAAAGTTGACGATAAAAACTTTTTGCCAAAACTCTAATTTAGCATACTGCCATTTTATAAACAAAATCACATCTTTCATTTGTATTCCTTTGTAAGTTCACAGACCATAAGAAAACGTTCAAAACTCTTACGGACTGTTGGGTTAGACAACATTTTTTCAGCTTCTTCCATCATGGCCTTTACACCAGCTTCGGCTGCTTCTCGATAACTGCAATACTCTAGGGCATAAACTTCTTTTCCCATGGCCTTACTGAACGCTTCCCAGGCCGAACGTTGCTCATCAGTGAGACGACGACTATCACGTTCAGGAACACGCAATTTAGATGTTTCCATGATGTGTTTACTAATTGCATCTTCTGCAACACGGCCTGCAGCAATCATAGCCGCATAATTTGGATCGATGTTATATCTGCGGCTAGATCCGCCAGGATAAACTTGTACTAAATGCACACCCTCTGTGAACGCATCCATTAATGTTTGGTCGTATTCCGAAACAGGAATGTATCTGCGCCCAATTTTTTTGTAAAAGACTTGTTTCATGCCGTAATTATAGCATCAGCCTAACAAAACGTCAACCAGTGTACCACCCTCTAAGAATATACTCTGTCCACCTTTTGGGCGTAACATGGGCAGTAATTACTATTTGATAACCAAATGAAATTGGATCGGCGTTAATATGATAAGTCGGATCTTTGGTGTTAGCCATTACCCATTTTCCATGATCGGTTTGTTGCCAATCGTAAATTGGTTGTGCCATATAAACTTCTGGATCTTCTACATCGCCCATTGAAAACCTGTGTACTATTTTACGTTCATAAAGTTGATCGCCGTAGACTTGATATTTTTGTGTTTTCTTCTCTGTATCCATTCCAAGATGTTTGCTTATATGTTTTCGTTTATTTTCATCCAGACCAGGCCATGATGTCTTTGAAATTATTGCCATTAAAAAGTTCCTCTAACCAAGGCTTGCAACGTTCCCAAGTTGTATATTCATGTGCCAATCCTCCGGCACTACGCCATTCACTACAGTTGCTATGGCGATCATCAATTAGGATATCACCTGGTTCGCAATGGCGCCATTTGTCGTGACTATAAGGACCAAAGAAAACAGGGGTACCTTTAAAGTATTCATCCGCCCACCATACCTTATCCTGTGAAGCCCATGGCATAGAGTTGTCATGTGGCAGTGCTGTCAAAAAGAATAGTCCTTCTGCACGACCTTCTTCTACTAGATTTTTACAGTAGTTGTAAAGTTCGTATGCGCCGGGCTTCAAAGGCAATTCACGATAAAAACGACTATACTGTTTAATTTTATTCCATTCGTCTTGCGGAATACGTTCGCCGTCTTTGTTCCATCGTCGTTTTAGAAATATTTGTGCTGCTTCATGCCAATCGGCAACCACATCATCCATGTCAAGGTATATTTTCATTTGTGCCAACTTTCTTCTTGTTCTCTTGTATGTTCAAACGTTCTTAAGATTTTAACATCTCCATTATCAGTTTCTATACCTATTTGATAAAGATCGTTTCTTAAGTTAAGTTGCTCATTGAGAGTTCTTTTATTTTTCTCAGGGTTTTCAATTTCTGCAACTACTGGGTACCCTATGCCCAATGTTGGATCATTATAATCGAAGTCGTGTTTTCGACACCAACGTTTAAAAAAGGGAGATAGCGACCTATCAAATACAGAAAATTCAACTACAAATTCACCAGTTATAAATTGGAAACTACTAATGTTTTCTCTGTTGATGTGCTTGTCTTTGTCTAGGTAAGCGTCCATATGCGGCTTGCCTATCTGTGCGTAGTACAAGGAAACATCTCCCCATTTGGCTGTTTTTTGAAAACATTTGAATTCTTCTAGTGTTAGTCTTCTAGTTATTTTGGTTGTGTAGTATTGACCTTGTTCGTTAGTGCCATTCATACCAACAAACAAAGTCTTCTGAGGATGTACATCTAAATTTAAGAAATTAATCTTATCTATTTTTTTACGTGTGCGGATAACTCCAACTGCGCCTTCAATTTCATGACAAAGATTGTTAAGCATTAAGATTGCTGTTCGAGTCGTATCATCTGGCGCTTTCTTATACCACAGACTTGCTTCTTGTGTGTCGCCTCGCAACAATTCAAAATGATGATGTATTTCGTTCATCATTTCTCTGTATTTGTCAGACTGTAAATTTTCTAATGTAAAATCTAATTTTATCAAAGGGTACCCTAAAGGCACCATAGACTTATTAACTATCTTTATATTCTTGTTAAGTTGTTTGCATAGAAATGTTAAGTTGCGGCCAGTCTGACTGTCCCAAGTATCTACCCAACCTTTTAGGCAATGGGATTTTTCAATTACGTGAGTTGACTTTAGGATATTCTCCTCAAGCAAACTGATCCAGTTTCTTGCCAACAAAGTATCTTTGACTCTGAATTTAATAGTGTAAGGTTCAACTTTAGCAGTTGTATCCCTAAAGGTTAATATAAGTTTAGTCATTTGTCAACATGTCAAATACTGTGGCGTATTGTACTTCTGGTTCCATATGAAAGCCTGTGCCCCATACTACCCAAACTTTACGTTTATATATTTTTTTCCACCAGACTATCTTACCTGTTATGGTCCTAACTGGTCTCCAAGCAAAGACTTCATGCCAAGGATAACAATCACATCCATCGGTAATAATTTGTGTAACTTTCATTGGTTGCCATTCGTATCCTGGTGGTGTAGGTATCTTAAAATCTCTCATTGCCAGTACTTTATTTGAAACAACATAAACTTCTTAGGATCGGTTACGGTATATTCAGCTGTATAATTTCCGGTACCATCTAATGCCATAGCAAATCCATATTTTTGTTCTGCCCAAAAATGTACAGTAGGCCTAGCAGTTAAGTCGTACACACCTTTATGTTCATTTAAATATTCCTGACGCATTCTGCGAATAGCATCAAAGTATCTATCACGTTCTGCTTTGTCCTGCATGTGCCACGCCTTATTTTCGTATAACATTCCCATTAAGCATCACTCCACCTTAAAGTAAACATCATGGCATCTTTAGATGATTTGAAATAGTAAACATTTTCGGTATCTGTCCAACCGTACCGCCACCTGTATTTTTTACTGCGGCCGCCTGGACCAAAATGTTTAGTACACCAGTCTCGTAGTTCGCAATGTTCGTCATCTATCCTTGCAGGACTAAATCTGACCACGTGCTTATATTTGCTTTTACGTTCTTGAGTAATCATGACCATTTTAATACAAACATATTATGATATTTTTCGTCGTCCCACCGCAAGTACCAGCCTTGTGTACTAGTTTTAATTAGTTTACCGTGAGGTTTGAGCTCATAATTAGCGACTGTGATAGTTTTCCAATCATGTTCAATAGCCCGGTCCCGACAGGCAGACCAAAAATTATCAAAATATTTAGGCCAAGGTGCTTGCCATTGTCCAGGTAGTTCAACACGAAACTTATCAGACATTAGGACCACCTCATTACAAACCACATGGCTTTCTTTTCGTCGTTGAAGTTTAAAGTTGTATCTCCTGTATGAGATATAACATCATATTCCTGTTCAAGCCAATCATAAATGTTGTCAATGTTCTTTTCCCATTTTACATTATCGTAAAAATGGTCAACTAACTTATCCCAATAAGGCTTCTTATCGACTATCAAGAGCGCCACCTGATAATAAACCAATCACGATCCTTTTCTTCACGGAACCAAAACTTACGATTGTTGGCATACCAGCGTTGTAAAGGCTCCGGTGTTAGGTTTTTCGTTTCATTCCAAATGTTTCCTGTGCTACCAAACACGTCATAACACCACGCTTCCATTTCTAACCAGTGACCGCCTACGGGCTCAACACAATAATATCTAGCACCATAAACAGTTCCTTCAGATAGTACTAGATCCTCTATAGGCTGTCTGTTCAAATCGTCCATCAATCTTTTTATAGCCGCATTAGTCCAATGGCTCTTGCCAGTGTTGCGTCCTGTTATCTGCACTATGCCACGGCCTTTGTATTTCGTAATAGTATCCAAGGCCTTTCGTTGCCACGGTTCTAATTCTGCTGATTCACTCATCCTAACCACCTTAATTTAAACCACATTGCATCATCGTCGTTTTCAAATAAAAAATCATTTCTGCTTCTTTGATGACCGCCTTTGGTATTTTTATCAAGCCAAGTATGTATTTCTTTTAAACCTTCTACAGTCACTGGCCAAGGCAACATTACACGGATCCATCCAATCTCTTGCAGCATTCCCCATAGCACTTCTCTGTCTATTTCCTGCATGAGCATTTTTGATTGTTCTTCTTGGATTTGTTCTGCCAAATCTCCTGAACGATCAGTTAGTAGTTTCTTTTTAAGCATATTATGATTTGATGTTTAGTTTGCCAAATATAGTTTTGACTTCGTCGCTGAAATCTTCTTCTAGTTTAAGTTCTTCTTTTTTAGGAATGCTATCACTCCAACGCAAAATAAACCATTCACGATGCGCTTCCTTTTTGAAACTCCATAGCCGTTCAGTCATACTCATACCAACACCTTCAGCTTTAGCCCAGGCAATCATTTCTTCGTTCAGCTCAGGAGGAAGCTCGCCTTTATCAAAAGCAATACCTGGCAAACGAAATGGTCCTACTTCACAATTTTCCACTCTGTTCTCCTAACACTTCACTAAACTTCATTAAAAACATTGTACGTTTGTTCTGGCTAAAGAAATCCAAATGTATTTCAAATCTATAAAAGCCTGCTGTATATTCGTCGCCTTTGATTTCCTCTTCGTCTATCCAACGCTTATGTTCACGAACAGTAAATCCTAAAATGCGTTTCATTTTATCTCTAAGCATAAACACAGTCTTAGGATGCTCTTCCTGTAACTGTTTGCGAATAGACTTCCACTGTTCAACGGTTAGTATTACGGGTCTCATTGGCTAGTTCTTTGTATCCTGCCCAGCTAGGATGAATAGCATCCTTTTGTAGACGATTGGTTGAAATGATAGTGTCTCCACGACTATTGGCAATAATCTTTACAACATCATTAACATCAGGTTTGCAAAACTTATCGCTGCAAGGAGGCAATATCCAGTAGACATGTTGTGCTGTTACATTGGCTCGCATCCTAGACAGCTCTTTGAATGTATGCACCCCTTTATGGTCATTGGTGCCAAGACTGATGATTACCACAGGGCTGGCCAAGACTTTGCTATCGTACTTCTTGTTCCATTGCCAAGTATTCAGCCCTCCTGTTGCATAGGCCACACATTCTGGACGTTGTTGTGCAACACCTACAGCAATACTATCACCTATGATCATACACTCTAACATTATTATTCCTCGTAAATTTCCCAAGACTCTTTGGCATAGTTCCAGTGCCTAGTGTCATAGATTGTAAAAGTAAAACACCATGTAAACAAACTAACTTCAAATCTAAAACCTGCGTGATCCTGTCTATGTGTTAGTTCAATCAGGAACTCGGCTATGACATTAGCACGATACACTTGGCATTCCCATGCCTTGTGTTTGGCAATCTTTCCGCCCCAGGAGCGGCCAGCATCCCATAATGAACTCCACGGATTGACTATGCTAAATCTAATATTGATCATACTATTATCCAAATAATGAATAGGTAAGTTAAGTTATGTGCCAGTTGATCGGCACCTAACCACGCCCAGAATTTAGGGTTCTCAACAGTATAGTTGTGTGTTTTGTTTATGTTTATCTTGGCCCAGTCAATATGATAATGAATAATGAAGTCCAATATGCCCAACAACAAACACATTTCAAATTGTACATTTGTCATGACCAGCAAGATTAGGAATGTAGCCAGTCCATGTTTAACGCTGTGCTTGACACCACGCCAGTCTAAGTATGTGCCCTTCCAAGCGACTTCTTCTGCGCTCTGATCAACAAAGTCAATGTACCAATGTTTGACAAACAGTAGAGCAAGAATAAAAAGTGCAAAATCCATTATTCAACTCCTTTTTGGTGGCGGTACTCGCGTTTAAGCCAATACTTGTATTTCCTAAAGTATTCTGCTAGATCTGCTTCTGGGATTGGAATGTGCATGTCCGAATATTCGTCTTTATGCTGCATCCACATCTCCTGCAGCCAATTTCTAAATCCTGTCATTTTGTCATTGCTTCCCATGTGAGCTCCTTTCCTTGAACATGTGCTACAGTTTTAAGATAGCCGTTAGATGCGGCCCAGTTAATTGTTTCACGAACATGCTGTGGGCAATCTGGTGTAACGTGAATCATTGCACGGGGATACATAACAAGGCCGTCACTGAGCATGAAGTTAGCTTCGCCTTGACGAATCGTTTTAATTTCGTGTTTGGATTGAAAGTCTGAAACTGTAAACATGGACTACCTTGCATATAGGATTAGATAGTCACATTGTATTAGTTTCTGTTATCTTTGTCAACTGATTCGATTATGATGTCGGCCCAGCGCAGGCCAAATAGTGTGCAATGTTTTGGACTGCGAATGTTTACGCTCCACCATTTATCATATTTGCCGCCTTCGTGTACAAACCAATCCCTGTACTTTTCTCCCATGTACTCAGCGCACCATTCATACAGTTGCTCACGAATAGCATAGTCCTTTTTGATTCTATAGTATGAGAAGTTGCTCAAATATTCGTGAACTATTCGAGCAAAGTCCGGATCGGTTTCGCCTGGTAACCTTATCGTACCTTCGTCATGGGCTGGATTGGACTTGCTCTGATTCTGCATTGTTGTCGTGCTCCACAAACTTTTCAATTATGTCAAAGTTTGCTTCGGCCCGTTTGATAGCTTCATAGGCCTTTTGTAGTGCTGGGTTGTTTTTGATAAGGTGTTCACGCATAGACTGACGGTCACGCTCTTGTCTAGCCCAATCCAATAATGATTCGGCTTCATAGTTCAGGCCCACGGTGGTATAGCCCATTTGTAACTGTTGCCAGTTGTTGCCATCAAACACTTCCATGGTTTGGTTAGTGGTGTTAAAACGCACATTGCCCACACCCTGAGCTCCGCTGTAGTTGTTGACATAGTTTGAAACTGTGCCGCCTTGCACCTGCATGTACTTGCCACTAGGGTTGATGCCTTTAATCATGGTCGCTCCTAAAGCACTTTACCATAACGGCTACAAATAGGGCTATTAAAACAAGTCCGCCCAATACTACATCTAGTTCTATATCCATGTTAACTCCTTGCTAATTCTAACAGCATTTGATATCGGCGCCATGCCTGTTCAACTGTGGGGTTGGTTTTACGCACCACTTCGTCTGCTACCATTTGGTTGACTACGCTGGTAGCATAGTCATTATGTCTGGACATTTCTGTATAATGACGATCACGCTCTACCAGCTCTTGAAAACGGTGCTGAGGTATCAGCATCTCTACATAGGGCTTGCGTTCAAAACGTATGTGTGTAATATAGTCCTGAGCCAAGTCCTGCCAATCTGACAGTCTTGGTGGCCTAGGGTCTGCATATTGTTTATGTGGGTGCAGGCCCGCTTGGGCTTGATATCGTTCTAAGAATTGTTGTACTTCATCCATTTTTTAACATAAACCACGTCATATCAGTTGCTTCAAGCCTTACAACATCCTCTGGGTATTTGTCGTAATCTGATTTGGCTTTGGGCAAGCTCAATACTTTGACCATTTTAGGGTTCAGCTTGGTAATCTTGCCCACGTAGAGCGCATTACTCTGCGGAAAGGCCACAAAGTCACCTATGGCTATCGTTCTGCCCAGCTTGTCCTTGTGTTGAGGTATTTCCTTGGTCACTTGTTGCCACTCCATTCAACTAGTGTAACAGAACCTCCGCAACGTTCAACCTTATTGGCAAAACGTTCAATCATGGGCAGAATACGTTCAGGGTCACCACCAGCCAAACCCATGCCAATCAAGGGCAGGCCAATGCGCCACTGGCCAAAGCGCAGAGCAATCTTATCTAGTACACGCTCAAAGGCTGTGTATTCAAAAGCATCTTCGTTCATGCTGGCTGTTCTGAACTGTGTGTAGCAGTTGAGGACGACCAAGCGTCCATGCATGCCTACAGTATAGGTACCCAGCTTGCCAGGATCACCCCTGACTGTTTCGTCATCGGCCATTTTAGCGTCAGGAAACTGTTCGGCTATCTGTAGTGCTATGCCTGCACCCATAATACAAAAGCAATTACAGCCATGCATGATAATATCAAATTCATTGTCCTTGCCCATCTTCAGCAAGTCGCCCTTAACTGTTTTCATTCGTTTTCTCCAATTGTGAATAGTGTTTGGTCATATAACTCCAATAGGTCTACATCGGACAACATAGACACTTCAGCTTCGGTCAATTGAAACCTAGCCATGAGCTGGTCTTCGTCAAAAGCAAATAGTATCAACTCCACCATAAGTTCACGTAAATTAAGCATGATTCAACTCCTCTTGCAAGAGGTCCACGTGCTTACATTTACCCCGGAAAGTAAACCCTGGGCATGTACAACTTGACCCATTTGCACCCACACGCACATGATACTCAGCACCCTTACTGCCCTGCATGGTGCGTTCCAGTACTTGTCGAATTCCACCCTCAATGTACTCATAGGGCCGGCCATCAATTTCACGAATGTTCCGGCGCTGTATAATACGCAGGCCCACAATATCGTCAGTACGAATAGCCAGTTCATGAGGCTTGGCCCATTTTACACTAGTTTCCACCCCTTCATAGTAATGGAACTCTTCTACAGTAAAAAAGTACGCATCCTTACGGTCATACTGTGTGTTATAGACTTTGAGCTTCATACTAGCCTTTCTGCTGATAATTTGTGGCTATTATAGCACTGATTGATGAGCCAGTCAATCCCAAACTAGCTCGAAGAGCCCGCGCGGTAGATAATCTTGCCGCAAAGCGGTGCGCGAAAATTTTTGATGCGCTGCTGTTCGTCGCTTCGCTGGCCATTCGTTTAGTCCGCGGACCTACCCCTCGGACTAAACTCTGGGCTGCTAAATATACAACAAGAGGATACCGCCGTGAAACAAATACCCGAATACATAGTCAAAGCGCACAGTCGTAAGTTAAACATGACACAGCGTGAACTTAACTTGATGAGTGCTCACCCACGATCAGCACAGGACGCACAACGTTGGGCTGACAGTTTTGCACAACGCTTAAATGAACAACAGTTCCTACGCACTAGTGATTGGACTGGTCAAATTGAGCAAGTAGACCCCAACAACCACGCTCGTACAAGATAAGCTATGACACACGCAGACTGGGTTCGCTGGGTTAGAAATGAACTAGTCGCAGTTGCAGCAGCCAAGTATCCCAATGACCCTACCAAACAAATGATATATTCAATTGGCTTCTTGGAAAGTCAATTGGCTAACGCATTTCGCACTGACAGTAGAGTATATGATGATTTCAAAAGATCAGTTAATAGAGCTAGTAGAAGATAACCTATACTACTCAATAGCCTTAACTATTATATGCTTGACAGCATTCAATTTGGGTCTACTGACGGGCTTTCTAATAACACAATAGCTCGCTTGAACTCCTCAATAGTGGGTTCTGTCATACGCATTACAGTATGTTCAGTATGAGTGTCATATACACATATATGTACACTGTCACCATCAAAGTTCTTAACTAGTAACAGTTGGCGTGAACCCTGTTCTAGTATCTTATATACAGTATAACTAGTCATAATTATCGTCCTATTGAGCTTGCACAGCTGCCATTGCTACTTATACAGAGCGACTAGAGTGCAGACACAATAGCTATACTATACAGTCAGGTTATGGGCGGCACCTAATAAAACGGCTAATACAAGCACAGTATATATGAGACCCCGCTGCTCAATATAGAACAAACTACGCTATATAGTCCAAATGACTGTAGCGTTCTAGTTGGGGATCTATTAAGTACAGTAGGTAAGCACGGTCCTCAGCTACAAAGTAGTCCACACAGTCGCCGCGTATACTGAACCAACCATTTAAACGTTGTGTGAGAAAACCCAATTGGTCCTGCAGAATCCAATCACTACGACTGCGTAGACAATGTATAAGCATACATGTATATAGTTTGACTAGAGACCCCGCTGCTGTAGACTAGGGTACGAGCTGTATATAGGGAAGGCCCCGCTGCTATGCGTATGCGTGTAGGCGCAGTGAAGGAATGGTGAGTAACCATTTGCGCTATGCCCATTTTGACCTCAGTCTAGGATTTTTTAGAACCTTAAGTCTGCCAGTCTGGGCCTAGATTCTGGCGCATAATCCTGAATCCGTCACACTTTTTCACACAATTCAACACTTTTCTGCACTTTTTCTATTCTCTGGCCTGCTTGTAGAAGTCTATACGCAAGGTGCCTAGATCTATTTCACACTTTAGATCACTCTAGTTGCACACGTTCACACGGCATCAATCCTATTAACTGTCGAAGGAGCAGGAACCGTTAAATACAATATGGAGTACACTATAGTTCCTCTTGCACATGTAGCAGTCACAGGCAGTGACTATAACGTTTATATCAGTGTCTGTACTACTACGCATCAGATGCATATATTCAAATATAATGAAGTTTGCTGTGAATATGAGATATTTGATCAGGAAGGTGAAGCCTGTAGATTTATTGAACGACCCATGCCCAGGACCAGTTCAAAAAGATATTAAGTTCGTAAGGGCCTGGGGCCTGTTTGGACTTTCAGTTTTTCTTCAAGCCCAAACCATTTGCCAATTTCTTAATAACCCGTTTGTCAACCAGGTTGTTGTTTTATCGCAACGGTTAGTTGGCGCTTACTTACTTAGAAACGCTGCGCACCTTCCACGTCCATCCCCTGTATAGCAGTTCGAAACTATGCCCAAATTATAAGTGAT
>JACCDO011015576.1_pt1 | contig 16403 bp, 16 predicted proteins | sample 7446101 | NCBI WGS metagenome assembly JACCDO01 (sample SAMN15323440, study PRJNA562643) | freshwater metagenome | isolation source: river surface water | place: USA:Blue River Watershed | collected 2017-08-16 | reverse complement strand
TTGAGAACAAGATATTTGAAAAATAATTAAAAACAATAAATAAAAACGCATGAGGGATCTCCGCTAAAGGAAATCCATTAACATGGCCTAAGAAAATATCCTATGGGTCATATAAATTTTACTAATCTATAATTTCAACTAACTATTTAATTTTAGCTAGCTTTTATAGGTACGATCTAGAACATAATTATTAAGTAGGTTAAATCAAAACTAAAAAGAAATGGAAATTCAAAATTAAAACAATTCGAAACGTCTCATATTATTGAACTATGAATCCGAATGGATTTTTTCTGCAAACCAAGCAGTATTAAAGACAAGGCCATGAAGCTCTAAAACTTTGGGGATATTTCCCAATTCATTTTTTTGATAACCTCCGGCCAAAGATATCGCCATAGGAATCATATTTTTTCTTAATGGATTTATGACTAGCTGATCTCGAATTTCAATTTGCTCTGTTGAAAGATAACCTCCTAGTGGATCATCAACATGGGAATCAACACCAGCGTTATAGATAATAAAATCACAATCCATAAATGAAGAAACAATCTTTGGAAGTGTTTGGAGCCATTTAGTTGAATCTTTATAAGCAAGAGGATCACCCCCATAAGTGTAATGTTGGATAAAATTGAGATGAAGTTTATTAATAATATCCTGAGTGCCATCTCCATAATGGCAATCAAGATCAATGATACCAATTTTTTTAGCACCCAAGGCATGCACCTTAATTGCCGCTAAAACAAGAAAATTAAAGGTACAAAATCCTCCTCCTCGATTAAACTGAGCATGATGAGCACCTGATGTAGGAGAAATGGTGATGGTCTGATTTTTAAATGCATAGATCGCTGCACTGGCCATAGATCCAGCTACCCAAGGAAGGGCCGAAGCAACTTCTGGGCTCTTATTTCCAAATCCATTTGAAACTTGAAGATCTAAAACTCCATCCACATAAGCTTCGTCATGAACTAATTTTAAATCCTCCCGAGTCACTGGTTCAAAAGAGACAATCTCAAAAGGCTGATTTCTTGCTTTCCATGAAATCACCACTTGCTCTGGCTTCCCTGCTGAGGGGGAAAAGGATGAATTGGCCCTCACATTTTGTTTGTTTGAATAAAAAACTTTTAACATAAGATCCTCCCCCTTCATATCTTTTTTATCCTACCAAGGATGTTGGACAAATTTTGTCCACTCAATCCCCTAATCTTAAGACATGAAAATATGGCACCTATTTTTTCTACTAACTATCTATGGTTGCGGAGATGAACGTGAACGTGAAAGTGAGCGATGCCGGAGAGGTGAAGAGATGGAACTCATCTGCCAAGTTGATTACGTAGAAAAATATGAAACACTCACCATTCCGAATTGGGTAAAGAAAGCTTGCGGTGATTATTATTTAAAGTCGGGGTGCTATTACGAAGGGGATGAAAGGCATTATTGGAAAGATGATAAAAAATAAAATTAAATTATTCCCTCTTTAAAATTAGAAATTCAATAAAAGGGCAAAGATGTTGAAAAGAATCTTTAAACATAATCTTTGCCCAAATAAAAAACTTAATTAACTCCAATTATTAACCTCAAACTCCCTCCCCACCGGCCTATAGTTAAAGCTATTCAAGATTTGATTAAATTCATGATCAGATAACTTATGCTTACAATACCTTAGATAATTTTCCGTAAGCTTTTGAAAAATATGAATTAAATAATTCTTACCAATATTTTGAAGTATGTTGCCTTCTAACACATCTCCTTGCACAGAAGAAATGATTTTCCCACTCGATCTTTTGACCTTCACATGAGCAAAAGTTACAAGTTCATAAAGTTCCTCCGCCATTAACTTTTCTTTTTCAGACAAATTTTTATACTTTGGTGTCGATTTCATTTTTTCCCAAAGTTCAGAATGGATTCCTCTTATATCCCTCGAAACGATTCCCTCTATCAAGGTTGCTCCATCTCTATTCGTTTGTATCCCAAGAAGCTGATGAGCTTTAATTTCTAAAATTCCTGCCTCTTCTTTTGAATTTACATTTACCATAGCATATTGATTCGCCTGACCCTTTATCGCTTCAAGAATTGACGAAATGAAAACCTTGTTATGCTTTTTGGCAATCTGACGTCTCATGATTTTTTTAAGGCGATCATCACTACCTTTACCAATCTGGGCAATATCATCACCGTTATAAATCATGTATAAATAATGCCCAGAAATATTGATTGAATCATCAAAATTAAACTCAACCAATTCACCAATTGACTTAAAGAATGTTTTTATGGCTTCCACTCTTTTCATGTTTTCTCCTTCGTATCATTTAAAATTATAAAGATGATTAGGAAGCAATACTAATTTTTTCTTCCTCAAGAAGTAACTCAGAAATTTCTTCATATTTGACATCACAAACACAGAACCTATGAGGTACATTTAAAATATAGTCGTAAAAATGAAGTGAAATAGACTCTCTTTGGGTTTCTTTTAAGACATTAATAAATTCCATAAGATTTTTAACTCTCACCCCATTGAGATGAGTGACAAGAGTACCTTTACCATTTCTTATTTTTTCTGAATTGGTTCCAACCGTGTAAAACAAGCTACCAGTCAAGCATTTGCTCATCAAAACACCTTCTTCTTTAATACTATAATATCTTCGAGTCAGAATATTTGAGTTTTGAAATGTCCCTCCTTCCCAAGAAAGAACATGGGAGGTCTTTTCGATATCTGCAGAGACTAAACGGATCATCGTATTTAAGATGGATCCATTTCTAAAAAATTCTATTTTTGCCAAATATTCAGCGGAATCGTTAAGAATTTTCTCAAAGTGGAAAGCATTTTTAACAAGAATCCCATTAACCTTAAGAATCACATCCCCTGACATCAGATGAAGGTAAGAATCATAAAAAATATCACAATCTTTAACAATGATCAGCTTAGTTGTATTTTCAAAATACTTTTGATTATCATCTGCTGAGATGAGGCCTGCCGATAAATATTTGTACTTATTTTCATAGTCTAAAGTGACACCTGATTCTTTTTTTGATTTTCCGGAAGTAAATCTTTCAAATGAATCCAAAATGACTTCGCTTGAAATTTCAAAACTACATCTTTCAGTTCCAGAGGCATGCATTCCCACAATTTTACCATGTTGATTAAAAATAGGTGACCCACTTGTACCACCTGATGACTGAATACTGGACTGAATGCCTATCGTGTTACGTTCTGAAATGAGAAGATTTGAATCAGCAACGACACCATCAGAAACATAAGACTTGTACCCCTCATTTCCTCCAATCAAAGTTAACGATTCAAAATCGGAGACGATCTTTTCAAATTTAAAAGGAGTATGAACCAATAAAGACTTGTTATCTTCAAATTCAATGAAAGAAACATCATGACAATGATCTTGATAGGCCACTTTTCCTTTGGTTCTGAAACCATTAATGAACTCAAGACTGACTGAGTAACTTGTAAGTGGTGCAACGTGAGCACAAGTCGCAATATATCTTTTCTTTGATTTTAAATCTTCTATAATAAAACCTGTTCCAGTCCAAGAGCCAGAATATTGTATATCAACAGGAAAGCGAACATTCACTTCAACAAAGCAGATTCCAGTTTTAAGTTCATTAATTAGATTCTTATTCATATGTTCTCCTTTAAAGTGAAAGATCAAGAGTATCTAAGATCAATTTTTATTTTTTGCCAGAGACCTCCTTTGTATATAAAGGTTAAAAATCAAATCCAAGGCCTATCAAAAATTTTGTTTCACTCCTTTTAATGTCTGTTCCCTTTACATTTTGTTTTAAATGGTGTGCCTCTCCATGGATAGAAATTGAATCGTAAATTTTAAGTTTCAGGCCTAACCCAGGCCCCATATAGAGTGAGGATTTTTTTAATTCATAATCATCTTCATAATTTTTGGTAAACGAAAATTCTCCAACTGAATAAGCACCATAAAAATCCAAGAGTTCACTATCAAAAAAATATGATCGTAGCGTAGAATAAGTATCAATCAACTTATAATCTCTTCTATACGAAGCTTCTTTCCCACCTTTTGAGTCTTTTGCCCTTGAATAACCTACTCCCAGTGAAAGAAAGGAATACTTAACATGAAAAGCGATAGGTATTTCCATGAGAACAAACTGATGATGATATGATTGCAAAAAATTATATTCAAATCTTCCACCCCAATCAGAATTTTCATAATTTATTTTTAATTTTTTTGATACAGGAAATGAAATTTGTTTTTTTAAAGTCATTTCTCTTAGTGGGTAATCTCGATTCGGTACCACTTCTATCTCATCTTCAAATGTCTCATATCCTTTTGACGAGATTTTTACTTTTTTTCTCCCTGGTGCTACGACAATCTTTTTCTTTTGAGAGCGGTATTCCTTCCCATCGATTTCAATAATTGAGTCAGAAGGATGCACATTAAAAATCAATGAACTATCTTTAGGACGTAAATGAAAAGAAAGCGTTTCTTGCTCAGGATTTGTGATTTGAACAACTTCTCTTGAATCATAATAGTCAGGGTGAGAAATCTGTACTGGATACGATTTATTTAATGAAAAAGAATAGACTCCGTTAAAAATTTCTTCTCCTCCAATCTGAACTTTTGCATCAGAGGGATAAGTTATTAATTCAAGCTGAATCTTCTTTTCCTGAAGATGAATCAATCTTATTAATTCATCAGTTTGAACTAAAATCTCTTCCTCTAATGTTTGAAAACCGTCTTTTTGAACAACTAACTTATACCTTCCAAGTGGAAGATAAAACATGGCATTACCTTCTCCCTGAATTGAAAAACGCTGATCCATGTGAGTAAGCTGAATAAAGGCTTTTTCAGGATTTGTTTTTACCTTAAATCTCACTCTTGAGCTTAGGTCATCTCCATAGGTATTAAATAAATCCTCACCTCTATTGAGTAATTCATAAGATTTCATCAATTCAGCTTTAGTTGCTCTGATTTTAACAAATACTCTTTTCTCATCATCAATATCTACCTCTTTAACTTTTTCAATTGCTATACCCCTCAAATACAGAGGTTTAGAATGTTGACGAGTCATTATTTGAAGCTCATTTTTATTTAATTCCTCTAACATTGATTCATTTACTTGAATATTCATCCCAAAATGCTCTCTAATTAATTCAACTAGCGCTTTATTAAAGGCAATACTTTGAAGTGCAGAGGCGGGGCCTACTCCCTCTGCACTGGCGACATAGAAAATATACTTTTCGTCCTCAAGCCTTGAGATTTCCCACCAGTCCTCACTGGCATCGGTCTGCGACAAGGACAAACAAACAAGAAGAAGAATAAGCATAAGTTCCTCTTAAGTTTTTTTTTAATTTGCCTGAAGTGCCTTAATTTCTGATTCAAAGTGATTGAGTACCTGATTTTTAACAGCAGGGTCTAAATTTTGCTGGTACACTTTTTCTTTAATCATTTTTTTGTAATTAGATTCTGGTATTTCTGCCAATGAATACACTCTTAATCTAAAATTATTATTTCCATCAGAATCAATCGTTTTGATCTTTTCCCAAAATCTACTTTTAATTTTAAAATCCCTTAGAACATTTTTTGTCACCTCTGATGAATAAAAACGAACTAGTCCTCCCGAGTCTTCAACTCCTTCCTCAAGATTTTGAAAAATTGAGGAGAATTGATTTTCTATAAGTTTTGACAACTCGTTTCTTGCTGCATTATCAGACATTCTAAAGGCAGAAGAAATTTTGGCACTTACATCCAACTCTTGAAATCCAAGAATGTGAAGAGTTCCATCTTTTACATTCACCACTTTTTCTTGAGTGGCCCAAGATGGTCTCTCCTTATCCTCCATTGTGGAAACAACTTTATCCGAAAATGAGCTACAAGAAATCATGACAAAAAGAACAAAAAGGTAAGATATTCGAAACATAGATCCCTCCTTTCCCAACTTCTGGGATTAGTGATTATCTTTTAATAAGACAACAGGACGTTTTGCTTCATTTGAAAGACCGACTATTGCTATTTTACTATTAAATACTTTTAAAAAGTTTATTTGATAAAGATCTACCTTAAATTCATTCACTTCATTTCGAAAAAAATTATACGACTCCAAAAAAGGTATACTTTCATTGATATCAAAATTAATCAAAGGTAACTGATCATCATGACTTAAATAGCAATGTGGTGTTAGGTTACTAAAATATTCCATTGGCAGAAACTTAACATCACTCTTCAAATTTTGTGGATCAATAGAGAATTCAAATCTTTTGTTTTCATAATCAACGAAGCACATTTTAAATTTTTCATCTTTCAAAATAACATTAAACATCGCATTCTTAGTACCTAATGCAGCTAGTGGAATAATTTGAAAATTCTTTACAAGAATAAGCCTCTCTTTAGGAACACCATCCAAATAAGCATTTAAAAAGATATCGATCGAGTCATCATTCTTTACTATTTCAATATTTGAATCATAATCATCTGAATCAAAATCAGATAAAGTTTTTTGAGAGACAATACTTCCATCAATTAACATCTCTTTGATAATTAAATCCTTCGCTAAACCTCTTTCATCACTCATATAGACAAGATGAATCTTGCCATCGTCTGTATCAAAAAGAGTTTTAAAAGTTTTGACTTTTTCCTTAAAAACTACCTCATTAACAACACCATTTACCTGCTCAAGCTTAATAAGATTTTTATTCATATCAATGTAGAAAATTAAAAGATTGCCATCATTCTTCAAGTGAAAGTTAATAAATTTATTAAATCGATTTGAATCATGATAATAATAGAATTCATACATTTCTTCTTTCAAATCGGTTCTTTTCCAAATTCCATTTTTTTGATAGAAGTAAGTTAATTTGAACTTCCATGCTTCCAACATCTTTTCATATTCTCTCAGTTGAACAACGAGGTGAATGTTACCTTCTGAGTCAAATTGCATATCTGCTGAATGAATTTCTATTTCATCTAAACGGGATGGAAGCTCCATTTTCTTCCACCCCGAATTTCCTTCAAATCGATTCACTTCTTCTTCTTTAGGCCCTACTGCATCTTTTTCTAGATTTGATGCATCTTTCAATCTACAAGATTGAAGTAATGCGACTAAGATTAGTAAGAGAAGCCTTAGGAAGTTTTTCATGATTTAACCTTTTTTAAAAAAGATTTTCTTCATCAATTTTTTAAGGGGTAGGTCTTATGCCCCCTTTATCTTCCGTCCAGTCGATAATTCGAATTAATTTTTTATGATCGTTATAAACCTCGATGACTCCACCTCTTTTCAGGAAACTTTCAACTGATTCAAACTTAACATCATCTTGCGAATTGCCAGAACGATTACTTCTAGAAGTCATTGCTTTCATAATCACTCCTTTAGTGAATGTTTGAACTTTTGAAGAATGGTTTCTTGAGCTGTCGCAGACGTGCTGATGGTAGCTTATCTTAAAGTACAACTAACTATGGACAAATCTTGTCTATGCTTCTTACTTTTTTTATTAATTTAGAATCTAGAAAAATCGACTCAAAGATTACAATATCTACCCTTCCCGGATTTAAAAAGCGGCTTTTTAATTTTGAAGTTCCATCGCCGAAAGTAGCACAACTTCAGCAATTTCCATAAGTTCATCTGATGAGAGAACTTTTGATTTATTGTAGCTTTTCATTAATTTAATAAATCGTGGTTCCATGGATATTTTCTTTAAAAGTTTCCTATCAAATGTGTGATAGTTCTTTCTTACTTTTTCTACGTTATTAAGATGACCATTTAATCTTTTATCTCTAGTTAACCAGTTATAGATTACTCTTCTAATATAGATCAGCTCTCTCCCCTTAAACGAGGAGGGTATCTTTAACCTCCCTTCATTTTTTTCCTCAAAAAGAATTTTTATCGCCTTCTCTAAGTTAGAATTAATGCTCCCCTCTTTTACAGAATTCCTTTTACCAGGAGTAAAGCCAAAATAGCCGAGCATAGAGGCATGAGGAGAATACTTTTTACCGAGAACTTGAACTAGGACTGTATAGACTAATTCTTTTTGAGATATTTTATGCATTAATCTACTGTACGGTACTTTTCTAAAAAAAATTAAATGATTTTATAAGCCGCTTTTAAATATCTTCAATTATAGTGAATCTTATAGGAAGAGAGGCATTATATGAGTTTAAAAAGCTGCATGCTTGGACTTCATGTTGGTGATTCTTTGGGAGCTAGCCTAGAGTTTCTACCCCCGGCGCCAACTTCAAATTTTCACACCGAAATCATTGGCGGTGGAAAGCATAATTGGCCTGTAGGTAGTCCTACTGATGATACTGAACTGGCAATAGTCATTCTAGAATCTCTCATTGAAAACCAACAGTTTGATATTTATGATATATCTGGAAGATTCATGGAGTGGGTTGCCATGGGACCAGCTGATATAGGGCGAACCACATTTCTTGCAATAAATAATCTCATGAGTGGAATTTCTCCATTTAAATCAGGTCTTTCTGGTAAAAATGATCAAGGAAATGGCTCCTTAATGAGGAGTGCCCCTCTTGCCTACTTTAGGCTAAATAACAATGATCTAAAAAAACAGACAGCTATCACACACAATCACCCCATATGCATAAGCGCAGACCACATCCTAGTGCAGGCGATAAAAGATGCTGAAAGGGGAGTTGATAAAGAAACAATATTTAAGAATGCTCTTAAAAATTCAGATAAAAATAAAATTCTACAAATCTATTTAGAAAATATACCAACCCTGAGTTGGGAAAATCTTCCAAGCTCTGGTTATGTTGTTCATACACTTGGAGCAGCTTTTTGGGGACTTCTTCATACTAATAGTTTTGAAGAAGCTGTTATACAAACTGTTAATCGTGGAGACGATGCTGATTCTGTTGGGGCCGTTTGTGGTGCCCTTTGTGGTGCATACTATGGTGAGAAGGCCATTCCGAAGAGGTGGCTTGATAAAATTCAGCTTAAAGAAAAAATTGAAAATCTTCTTCAAAGAAAAGGAGTATCACATCTATGAAAATTAAATTAAAATAGATTTTCAAAAGATGATTTAAATAATCGAGTTAAAATGAAATTAACTAATGCTCAAGGATTTGGCCTCAAGCTTCTTAGAGAAACAAATAAAAATATTTTCATAACGGGAGAAGCAGGAACAGGAAAAAGCTTTCTTATAAAAATCTATGTTAATATTTTAAAACATCAATATTCAAAAAATCCTGAAAAATTTGCAGTAATGGCGCCTACTGGGATAGCTGCTTCTCACCTAAATGGAACAACGATTCATTATTATTTTGGAATTTTAAATGCCCAGAATTATCAGCAATCTCGTAAAAATCTTTCCGATGGCAGTAAAAGATCTCAACGAGCAAAGGAGAGGATTAAAAATGTTGAAACAATTATTATTGATGAAGTTTCAATGCTTTCCAAAGACCTTTTTGAAGCTTTGGACCGTATATGCAAAGAAGAGAGGGGAAATAGCAAAAAGTCATTTGGCGGAATCCGAATTATATTACTGGGAGATTTTTATCAATTACCGCCAGTTGTTAATGAGAATTTCGTAACTGAAGAAAATAGTATGCTCAAAGAGGAAGAAAACAAAGATTCTGACGAGGCAGACTTTGAACTTAATGGAGAGCAAATCGAAGATGTATTAAATAATTTTCTAAAAAGCAAAGAACAAGAACTTCCTCCGCTACCGTTTAACGATGATTGCGAGAAGAATTTTTGTTTTACCTCTGAAACTTGGAAAGATTTAGACCTCAGTTATATATATCTTGATGGTATCCAACGGCAAAAAGATGCCAAGCTACAAGAAATACTTTCAAATATTAGACGAGGAAAAATAAATGACGATGTAAAAAATTATTTAAAAGATAGAAGCTCCGCCTACTCATTTGTTGAAAATGAAAAATCTATAACCAACTTACTTACTCACAGAAAAGATGTATTCCTAAAAAATATTAAAGAGCTTGCCCCTTTAGAAAACGTTTATTTTTCAATTTCTAAATATGAAATATATTCAAACGGAGCATGGATATCAGATAAAAAAGAAGCAATAAAGAATCCAGAAGATTTACAAAAAATATTAGTGCGCCCTTCAAATAACTATGCAATCGATACCGTGATTCCCATAAAGGTTGGAATGAGGGTAATGATAAGAACTAATGATTCTTATTTAACTAATAGATATGTAAATGGTTCTTGTGGCGTAATAACAAGGTTTTCTAATGAGAAACAATTAGTTTTTATCGAACTTGATCACAATAATGAAGAGGTGGAAATTTCTAAAATAGATTTTGAAATTAATGATGAGAAAGGAAACCCTAGAAAAAGGGCCAGTAATTTTCCTTTGTCCCTTGCCTATGCCATGACGATACATAAATCACAAGGCGCTTCACTTGATAGAGCGGTGATAGATATCTCAAAATGTTTTCAACCGGGTCAGGCATATGTTGCATTAAGTAGGGTTAAAACTATCGACGGATTATATATAAAAAGATTTGAAATTGAGAGGATTAAATCCTCTCAATTAGTAGATCGATTCGACGAAGAAATTAAAAGCCTTTCGATAAAACAGAGAGATGATTTTTTTAAAAAAACACAAGAATATATAACAGAAGAATTAAAATCCATTACAAAAAAATGCTTAGACCAACATAGCTACTTATTAGAAAAGAAGCTAACGAATAAAGATTGGTTTCCCATTCCTTTTTTTGGAGATTACGAAAAATATATTTTCTCTCCTTTTAAAGTTATGACCGTTGCTTTAAATCCTTCTGATAAAGAATTTGATAATTTTAAATATGAGGATGGACCTTTTTCTCATTTTCACTCCTATAGAGAAGAAGACCCTTATGAGCTTCGAGTGATTAAAGCATGTAAGGAATACTTTGAGAAAAAGCCTTATCGCTGGTTCAGTCACTTTAGAAATTTTCTAAGAGAGAATAATTTCGATTATGTCGAACATGGATCACTTCATATTGATATTTGTACCTCGATTTCTACTTTGTATACTTGGAGCGCTAATGAAATGAATGATTACAAAGATGAAATCATAAAAATGGGACGAGAAACATGGTTGGATTTACTCCAAACTTTTTTGCCTAATTTACTGATCATTTCAACGGCGAAAGAACATATAAATGAAAGAAACTTTAAAAATCTTCATCTATTGAAAAGATTTCAAGTTTCTGATTCTGACAAATGTGTCGAACTTTACGCTTTTTTAATTGAAGAAAAACTAACATATTTATTGTTTGTACCAGCTGGTCAAGTTCCCATGAATTATTTTGACATAAATCAGAAAAGAGATTTTGGTGAGAAAGTTCTAGCCTATATCGTAACCATGCAGGTGGATAATAATTGTTCAGACAAAACTAGCTCAAATGGAGAAAAGGTAATTGAAGACGTTGAAGAAACTGAAAATAATATCTCAGAGAGTGTTTCAAAGGGAGATCTTACGCCTTTGATCAGCGTTAAAATATTACTTAAAAAAAACAGGTTACTCTTTAAAAGAAAAGAGCTTGAAAAATTAGATGACAATGATGTCATCGAGTTTAAGATAAAAGCCAACAAAGACCAATATGATAGTGATCCACGTGAGATTGATGGAATTTTTAGATGCAAAGTGTCCGATGTAAAATCATTTTTTAGTTGGGATAAAGATAAAGATTGGCAAAATGGTTACCATTCATGGTCAAGATTCCCTAAATGGGCAGAGAAATACTTTTCGGGAACAATCGGGGATAAAAAACTATAAATCCACAGATTTAAATTTTCTTAGTTACAAGGAGCGTTTACAGGTAACTCAATTTTTTCTAAGATAGAGACCTATCGCGTATAGCGACTACCGAATAGATCACGAACATGTTCAAAAGATAAAAGAAGAGATTAAAAGTTAGACAATCAATAAATATATGTATATTTCCGAGTGACAAAAAATCATAGTGAATTTCAACAATTACTTTTTTTGAGAAAAAAACATCTACAAAGTCTTAGTATCAAAAGTCTTAAACTATACTCACCAAGCGCCTTTAGTGACTTCAGCTGATTACAGATCCGAACAATACATTGGGAAGATCGTAGTTTCTACGCTTATCTACAAACCATGCTAGATGCTTTAGAATCAGATAATCCTCGCAATCGACTATATTTCTTAGTGGATTAAACCTCATTAGATCCCAATTAAATTCTTGAAAAAGAATACTTACACCAATCTTTTAAAACCAAAAGAATCATCACGGTCTCTTCTTCATTTCTTATAAGTTTAGAACCTAATTAACCTAACTCCCATTTAAAACTGTTGTTGAACAGTCTCTGTGTGAAATTATCATAAGGTCTTTTAAAAATAAGGGAAAAAATTGATGGCATTCGGCTTGGGATTTTCAACAACCAGGATAAAAGTGCCATTTCTACCAAGCCTGTGATTGTATTGTTGTATATTTTGAGCATTTGTTTTACTTGTCACCTCTATTGCTAATTTCCCATTTTGACAATTTCTCATTAAACTATCAATTCTTGATATATCCCCCTCCAAATGTTCAATTTCAAAAATCACAGAGGGTTCATTAGTTTGGAGTCTTGCCCTAGGTGCTTTATATTTTTTTCTTAATACCCCAATTCTATCTAAAACAGCTTTTAATTGTTCATACTTGATAAAGAATGTCTTTCCAATCATAGTTCTTTCCTCTTGATATAAAATTATCGAACGATTAAATTTAAAAATAAAATGGCAAAAATTAATTCAACAAAAGAATTAAATAAGGTGGAAAATTTTTGCTTAAACTGTAGTTTGTGTTCCATCACTTCACTCCTTTGAGTTGATCCTAATCCTACCTGGGAATACTCTAAAACAAAGAATAGACAAAAAATGTCCTGGGAAATATTTCCAATCAACCAACTCCTTTACGAAGCCCTAAGCCCCTTCCGCCAAATATCTTTCACCTTCTCATACGCACTCTCAGGCTTAATATCCTGAATGAACTCTCCATATTGACTCAGCAGTCGAATAACTTCATCACTATCATGGACACTAAAAGTCATCTCAAACAGGTTTTTACCTAGGACTTCAATTTTTTGAGTTGGATGGATTTTATGTTCACGAAATCTTTGTGCCATGGGAGCAAGACATTTCACGGAGTAGTGAATGACCTTTTCATTCCCTCGACCGTAGGCCCCAAAGACGTAATCAAGTTTGATCTCTTTCGCTCTCTTTTTATCGACGTTTTGATCAGTCATCTCAATCCTATGAATACGAGAGATGCGAAGCATTTTTATTTGCTGATCTTCGCAATCATATACATAAAGATAAGGTGCTCCCACGAAATGAAGCTTTAATGGAGCAAAACTTCTTTTTCTCTCACTATATCTTTTCACATCTGGAGACGAGTAATGACACCCAAAAACCTTTCCTTTTCGAAGGCACCTCAGCACTGTCTCAAAAACCTCTGGTTCAATATCTCCACTCTCCCCAAGTACCGTAGGCGACGCATTTGAAATACTCTTGAGATGCTCAAATTCCTTTGCCAGTGCTCTCGGAAGTTTACTAACAAGAGTCGTCTCAACATGTCGGCAAAGATTTTTAATCACCTTCGGTGACATTTGTTTTAAATTTTCAAGTGCAATCACAATAGTCTGAAGCTGATCCTCATCAAAGGTAAGTTCAAAATCTAGTCGAAATTCTCCATCAAAATAAAACTTTCTTGGTGAAGTTTGAGTTTCTAACAGCGGGTGCTTCAACGTTATATCCTGAATATCTCGCTCAACTGTTTTTCTATTGATATCAAACCCCTCTTCATTTAAGCGCTCCGTGATTTCACTTATACTCAGGGCCGTCTCCTCTGAAGTCAAAGAGAGATAACGCTTGATTTGATTTTGGCGATTGACCTTACTTGCTTCTAAATTCATCTTGGACACTTTCGCTCCCCCATAGACATTGAATGTCTAAGGTTTTATCGGAATAAGTCCCTTCTTGACTTAATTCGACACTTCGATTATTGTCGAACTATGAAAAAGTACACCAATGTCGTGAAAATTCTTAAGGCCCTAGCCCACCCCCACAGAATGGAGCTCTATTTAAAAATTGCCTCACAACCTCAGGAACTACTTGAAGAAGAGCGATCGTGCTGGCTTGCTAATATCTGCGAGGGACTCTCCATCGGAGCACCTACCATTAGCCATCACTTAAAAGAACTTAGTAATGCAGGACTTATTGTCACTGAACGAGAGGGAAAATTTCTTCGGGCGCAAGTTGTTCCGGGTGCTTTAAATGAAGTGCGAGATCTTTTATTTAAGAAGAAATCAAAGGAGTCCTAATGGAAGCTCAACAAATTTGGATCAAGAAAAATGGGCCATCAACCATTTTAACCCTTGAGAAAAAATCACAATCTCAATCATTATCTCCAAACGAAGTTCGCATCTCTGTTCACTACTCAGGTGTTAATTTTGCCGACATCATGATGCGAATGGGACTTTATAAAGATGCTCCTCCAAAACCCTTTGTTCCAGGCTATGAAGTCAGTGGGGTGATTTCGGAGATAGGTTCAAATGTCACTCGCTTTAAAGTTGGAGATCGTGTTTGTGCAGGGACTGTTTTCGGGGGCTACACCTCTGATTTAATAATTCCAGAACATCTCGCCATTGCTCTTCCTTCTCACTTAAGCCTCGAGGAAGCTGCTGCTCTTCCCGTCGCTTTTATCACCGCTCACGCCGCTCTCATAGATATGGGCAGAGTTCGAACTGGAGATAAGGTTCTTATTGATTGCGCGACTGGAGGCCTTGGAACACTCATGCTTCAAATGCTAAGTATAATTGGAGCAAACACTATAGGACTCACAACTAGTAATCACAAGAAAGCTCTAATTGAAAGTTTTGGAGCGAAAGCAATGACTCACGAAGAGTTCTGGAATAGTTCAGAGGAGCGCTTTGATTTTATTCTCAATTCACAGGGAGGATCTAGTGTGAGAAGGCATTACAATCGCCTTGCTCCAACGGGAAGAATTGTTTGTATCGGTGCCTCCTCAATGATTAGCGAAGGCAAAAAAGAAATTTTAAAATTAATTAAAACTTTCATCTCCATGCCAAGATTTAGTCTGATCTCCATGTTTGATAAAAATCGAGGAGTCTTCGCTCTTAATGCTCTAAAGCTAATGGAAGATGAAATCTATCTTAACAAGATGCTTCAACATTTTTCTATCGTTCAAGAAATGAATCTTAAACCTCATGTCGGAAAAATCATTCCTGCTAAAGAGGCTCACCTCGCTCATGAATTACTTGAAAGTAAAAAAGTGACAGGAAAAGTTTTAATCAGCTGGCAATAAAGGAAACTAAAATGAAAAACAATCAATTTAAAAATCAATGGTGTGTAGTGACTGGGGCTTCAAGTGGGATTGGCGAATCATTCGCAAGACTTCTTGCCTCTCATGGAGCAAATCTTATTTTAGTGGCCAGAAGAAAAGAGCGCCTTATGAGTCTAAAAGAAGAACTTCAAAAAACTTATCAAATTGAAGTGGATCTCTTTTCGGCCGATATCTCGGATCTTTCTCAATGTGATGCTCTTTTTGAGTACGCCACTAAAGATAATAGAAAAATTCAAATGCTCATTAACAACGCTGGCCGTGGAGTTTTTGGCCCATTTCTATCCAGCAAAATAGATGATTATCTTCAAATGATTCAGCTTAACATTGTTTCTTTGACAAAATTAACTCATCTTTTTACTTCTCACATGAAAACTCATGGACTCCCCTCTCATGTGGCCAATGTAGCCAGTATTGCAAGCTACATTTCACTTCCTCGCTTTAGCGCTTATGCCGGAAGTAAAAAATACGTGAGAGATTTCACTGAAACTCTGAACTATGAATTTAGAAACTCTAACATTCACTTCACTTGCATCAATCCAGGTGGGACGTGGACTGAGTTCATGGATGTTTCAGGGCAGAAGATGAAAAAATCGGCAAACCCATTTATGATGACTCCTCATCAAGTGGCATCCATCGCTCTAAAAGGCATGATCAATAAAAAGCATTCCGTCATCACAGGCTGGCTTAATAGGCTTATTTGCATCATTCCTAATTTTCTTCCAACGAAAATTATTATGGCGATTGGAGATCAGAGCATGGCGATGACGGTGGATGAGAAAGCCTAAAATAATTCTTTGATAGTATCAAATGATACTATCAAAGTTGCGTCTTTTTAATGAACTCTTCTATCTCATCCCGAACTCTTCGGTAGACTGAAAGGATCTCCTCCTCGTCGGTCATTTCTTTTGTAAGTTTTGGAGGATCTTCAAAACCTGCGTGGATGATTTTTGCCCCAGGAAAGTAAGGACAATTTTCATGAGCGTGATCACAAACAGTGATCACGTAATCAAAAACAATTTTTGGCAGCTCATCAGTTGTTTTTGAGTAATGATCCTTAAGATCAATCCCAACCTCATTCATGAC
>JACCDO012080081.1_pt1 | contig 16404 bp, 28 predicted proteins | sample 7446101 | NCBI WGS metagenome assembly JACCDO01 (sample SAMN15323440, study PRJNA562643) | freshwater metagenome | isolation source: river surface water | place: USA:Blue River Watershed | collected 2017-08-16 | reverse complement strand
GTAATGGTGGGCAAGGTGGTGAAGATGAGGATAAAGATAAAGAAGAGCAAGATGGTACAGACGGCGAGGGGCAAGATGGTGAGGATGGTGAAGATGGTGAAGATAAAGACAAGGATGGGGGTGATGAGGCAGAAGATCAGATTGATGATGGTGATGATGGCGATGATGGTGACAAGATTGATGATGGTGACAAGACCGATGACGGTGATGATGTAGAGAGTGATGATAAGACTACGGGGGGGAATAGTCCTGATAAGAGTAAGAGTACTGATGATAAGAGTAAGCCAAGTGACCCCTCAGATGGTAAAAATAGTGAAGACCCCGTAGATTTGAGTAACCTTGATAGACAGCCACAAGCCTTAAACATTGGTGAGGCATTTCAAAATGAATTTAATAAATTGAAAGGCAATGTCAATCATCTAATCTATATCGACAATGGGATGCCCGTAATAGAATTGGCAAGGTTTTAATAGCTAGGTTTTTAATAGGTTGGGTTTGAAATCATATAAAATAATAAGTGACTTTAATAGGTTCTATTGACAGATCATTTTAATACTCAGCTTAGACTAGAAAAAAATTTTAAAAATTTTTTAGCTATCTCTAAGAAAACATACCCCAAGTGGTTAATAGATAAGTGTAACCAAAAAACTTGCTTATAAGAAATAAGCAACTCAAAAAAAAGGAAAACCATTATGGCATTACCTACAAATGTAAGACTTGAAATCCGTAACAATCTCTATACCTATTTACAAGCAAATGCCCCAATCAAAAATGCTGATGCAAAAGTTGGTTTGGCTAAACAATTGGGTTATACTGTAGATCAATTTGGCAAGACAAGTTCAAACATCAATGAATGGGAAGTGACTGTTGGGAATGAGTTCTTTAGATTAAAGAAGATGGGTTTGGTAGAGCAAACGGGTTGGTTATGGATTATGCCAAATCAATCTTCCGTTGCAACCCAACCACAACAAACTCAACCCGAACCTATTGATGTAGCAGAAACTCAATCAGAACCCGTTGATGTAGCAGAAACCCAACCCGAACCAACTGTGGTAGTAGAAACTCAACCCGAACCAACTGTGGTAGCAGAAACTCAACCCGAACCAATCGTGGTGGTAGCTAATCCTGAGCCTATGGGTGTAGTAGAAACCCAACCTGAACCAATCGTGGTAGCAGAACCACAAGAGGTGCTTGTTGAAACTCAAATCGAACCAACTGTGGTGGTAGCTAATCCCGAACCAATCGTGGTAGCAGAAATTCAACCCGAACTTGTTGTGGTAGCAGAACCACAAGAGGTGCTTGTAGACATAGCAAAACCTGAAATTGCATTGTTTGAGTGTACGGGGTATTTGAATAGTTTGATTGAGTCCACAGCTTGCTATGGCAATTATGACAAGGCAAGTTGTGATGGTTGTTTAATAGCTTATTGGTGCAAACCTTTAACTATTCAAATGCAAATGGAAATGCAAGCGACTTTAGAAAAAGAACAGGCTAAAAAGAAAGCCCGAACCTCTTTGGCTCGCAAGTATGGCAAGGTAGCAATCGATACCATTATGCAGTCATTAAAAACAAATGATGCTAAATTGGTTCAATGTGTATCACCCCAAAGCTGTGCTTTAAATGGTGTGAGCCAAATTGCTTTGAATGACTCTTGTTTCCATATCCCACACTTTGGAATTGTAAGTACACAATCATATAGTGAACTTTCAGTTTTGATGGGATAATAAAAAAAAGTAAAAAAAATTTTCTCTATCTCTAAGAAAACCACCCTCAAGTGGTTAATAGATAAATGTAAACAAAAAACTTGCTTATAAGAAATAGGCAACTCAAAAAAAGGAAAAATCCTATGGTAGTTAGAACACCCGTTACAAGTCCAATTTTCAAAAAACAATTTGCAAACTTAAACCTCAATGTAAATCCGTTGTCTGATGCAGATTTGAAGAGTGCAGGTGCATTTGCATCCCCCATTTCCAATTACATCCCATCTCAATCTCGATGGGTTCAATTGGCTGTGTTGAGTGCCTTGGTAAGTAAAAAGCATATTTATATCCACGGCAAAGCAGGTACGGGTAAAGATGCTTTGTGTCAGCAACTTGCAAATCAATATCGCATCCCATTTATCAATCTCTCTTTCAAAGAGGGGGTGGATGTCAACGAATGGATTGTAAGAAGAGAGATAAAGGCAGAACAAGGTGGTTTTAGTTCTAAAGTAGAAGAGGGTGTCTTGTTAAAAGCTATTAAGGGTTTAGACAAAGATGGTAAAAAATACCCATACATGATTTTGATCAGTGATATGGATAGAGCATTGCCTAGTCAGCTTGAGGTACTAAGACAAGCCTTGCAAGAGGGTACATCAAGTTATTTAATAAACCCTGTGAGTGGCGAACCCGTGAATGTGATGGCAGGTACAGTTTTTGTATTGACGGGGAATAGTGCTTTAGATGGTGATATTAGAGGCAACATGATTACTAGCAGAATTGATGCTAGTATTCTAAATCGTATGGTGTGTATTAGAGCAAATAACCCTGATAGAAATCACTTTGTTAAAATCATTAGTAGTGAGTTTCCAAGTTTAAGTGAAAGCGAATGTGATTTGCTTGTTAGCTGTATGGAAAAGACAACTACTGTATCTGAGGAATTGGCATTGCCTATTGAAATCTCAATCCGAACCATCAAAGCATGGGCAAGACTTGCCTTAGATGCTTATGAGAATAAGATTGTGGTAGATTTCAAAAGTGGTTTACAGTTTGCCTTTGATGGTGTCATAGATGGGTTCTTTAGCAATCCATTGGCAACTGAAACCTTGAGAGGTGCGATTGACCATTTAATTGGGGGTTCAGTAGAGGCAGTTGAAAACCAAAACATTATGGGGTAATAAAAATGAAGATACCTAAACGAATGAGTTTGAGAGTTTATGATCAATTAGAAAAAGCAAAATTGAAATCTTTTTTACAACTCTTAGATAAGAAAGCCTATTTAAATGCCCAAGATTTAAAGAGGCTTTTATTGGATGAGAGCAATAAAAGAGTGTTAACCAAATCAGGGTTATCTCTAAATGGCAAGGGCATAGTTAATACGGCTATTGCATTAGTGAATAATCGTGAGAATATTGATCGGTATCGGGTGTTTGTTAAAAGACCCCAAACCAAAGCAGGGTTTTCATTTGCATTAGATTTTAGTGCAAGTATGAACACTTATGATATTGACCTTGCCCGTAAGGGTTTGCCTCCGATTACTCGTTATGAGAGGTTGTTGTATGTAATAGCCTCAGCTATTAAAACTTTGACCCCTTTAGGTATTGATTCTGTGGTGGGTGCTGTTGGGTTTGAAAATGGTTCTCTTAAAGTGTTTAATACCAATTTTTTACCAACATCACCATTGCAGACATATTTTTACCCCATAAAGAAAAGAAATGAGAAATACCTAGATGTAGAGAGTGCTTTATATTTATTGCCCAACGGCAACACATTTTTAATAAGCTATGCTCTAGCAAGCATCCACATGGCAAAACAATTAAGGGACTGCAACAAGAGAGTAGCTATGTATCTGACGGATGGTGAAGATGAGTTTTGTCTGCCATATTTAAAATCGATTGAGTGTCAAGCTGAGGCTGAGGGTATTAAATTGATTTTGGTAGTCTTAAATTGTGCATTGACCCAAGAAACTGTAGATGCTTATTTAAATAGTGGTGTGCGAACTGTGATTTTAAAAGAACCCGAAGATTTTATTTCGATGCTTGTAAAAGAATTAGAAAAATTATTTTAGCTATCTCTAAGAAAATGGGGGTCAAGTGGTTAATAGATAAATGTAAGCAACAAAAACCAACCCAAACTTAAAAAAAGGAAAACCGATTATGGCAAACCTAGACAAATTAAAAAACCTCAACCCAAAACAATTTATGAAATATAATAGAATAGAAAAGGTACAAGTGGATGAAACCACGGTGCAAAACTTGAAAAAGAAAAGTACCCTTTGTGCAATGGAATTGAAAAGAATTTTATTGGATGAGAGCAATAAAAGAGTGTTAACCAAAACAGGCTTATCTTTAAATGGCAAAGGTATTGTTAATACAGCTATCGCTGTGGTCAACAGCCGTGAGAATATTGATCGCTATAGAGTTAATGCTCTTAGGACTACAACCAAAGCAGGTTTTTCATTTGCCATTGATTTTAGTGGTTCTATGACCCATCCTGACCCAAGCTATGTTTTAAAAGGTATCCATACACGATCTCTCTTTGATAGTTTATGCTATGCTGTTAATAGCATAGTGGACACCTTGACCCCCCTTGGTATTAGTTCTTATGTCGGTGCGATCTTATTTACTGCTGAGGACGAATTGAGAAACTTTGGGGCATCAGACAATTTTATCCCAATCGTATTACCAATTAAACATCCTACCGAATCAAAGATGGATTTAAAGAAATCTCTTGCTTTACAACCTACTACAAGTACTAGCTTAACAAGCTATGCCCGTGCGAGCATTCACATGGCAAAACAATTAAGGGATTGTAATAAGAGAGTAGCTATCTATCTGACGGATGGTGAAGACCCAAATGGTAAGCCATATTTAAAGTCTTTAGAAGAGCAAGCAAAGGCAGAGGGTATTGAATTGGTCTTGGCTGTTTTAAGTCAAGATGAGATGTTGGTACAAAGCTATGCTGATTTGGGCATAAATTTTGTGCATTTAAAAGATGCAGAAGATTTTGTACCAACTCTCTGTGGTGTGCTTAAAAAACTTTTTTAAAAATATTTTCGCTATCTCTAAGAAAACCATACCTAAGTGGTTAATAGATAAGTGTAAGACAAAACTCAAACAAAAAAGGAAAACAAAATGTCTAACAATAACAATCAAGGATGGGGCAAAAACATTTCAGCAAGCGAATGTGCATGGTCTAATAACAAAAGTCAATTAGACCCCAACAGTTTATGGGGCAGACCAATCCCACCAATGACCGATGAAGAGAGAGAAATGATGTATCTTGCTGAGTCGGAATTTAGTGAGTGGGTCGACCCCATGGAAAAGATTGACGAATGGCTTGAATGGGATGTTGAAACAACCACCAATGAAAACTTTTTGAAAGCAGTCGAACAACACAAAAGAAACAAAAGGAACTAAGAATATGTATGACATTTACAGATTTTTTTTAAAAGAAGGCAAAACCCCTGAACTTGTGGAAATAGGTTTAACCCTTGAACAAGCTAGGGAACATTGTGAAGACCCCCAAACCTCTTCAAAGACAGCAACCACCCCAACAGCGAAAGCTAGAACCCGTAAACATGGTCCATGGTTTGATGCCATGAAAGAAAGAAAGTAAAAATGACAAAAGAAGAACTTAAAAGCTATATTGACAGCGATATTTATTGCAGATGCCCACTTGAATTGCTTGAGTCTTTAACAGACACAGAGGCATATTTAGATATGCACTATCCCGAAGATGGAGATGAAGATGGTATCGAGGTCATGGAATATTACCTTGTATCCAACCATCTTGGCGAAAAACTTGCCCACCTTAAAGAACCAACTATGGTACTCAGTACTTGCTTTTTGTGGGGTAGAACTTGCTCAGGAATAGCATTTACCGATGACCCAACTCTTCAAAAAGCATACCGAATAAGGAAACTACTCAAATGAAATTCGTAACAACAAAAGGTAATGGTGCATTGGTTGGGGTAGAAATGCAGACAACTTATAATTATCTTGACATGGTGAGAAGAGATTTAGCAAAGATTGAATCGCTTACAGCAGAAGAGGTAGAAATCCTTGCTTTTAATAGTGGTTTAATCACAGCCACAGCCGAAGATTGTTCTGACAGTTTAGATGGCAAAAAGCATGGCAGAAAAGGATTGCGAGCATCTTTTGTGGAAACCTTACAAAAGAAAAAAGAAGATATTGAAGGTCCTTATGCACGGCATAATTCGATTGATGGGGTGTGGGTGCATAAAGAAACGGGTGCTTTTTATGTGAAAGGCATCGTATTAAATGAGATGGAAATTGAACCCCCCCAAGCGACAAAAGACCCAAGAGTAAAGAGGGTTGAGGGCATTGTGGTTCAATTAAAAAACATGATCAGCAAAAAGTATAAGTTTGAATCTGATAGGATTAAGATTTACAAGCTAGACAACTTAGACAGCATTAAAAAAGAGGACAAGTAAATGTTATCAAGACACTTTAAAGAAAGATTACAACAAAGAGCCATCCCATCAATCATAGTCGATATTCTAAATGCCTATGGCATAAAGAAATATAACAAAGATGGGACAGTAACATTATTTTTCAATCATGACTGTAAGAAAAAAGTATCTGAAAAGATACCTCTCAAATTGATTGAAAAGTATTTAAACACTTACCTTATTAAGTCATTGGATGGTGATTTAATAACGATTGGGTATCGTACAAAAAGAGTTTTTGATTGTACGGCAAATTCAAACAAATGGAAAAGGACTAGAGATGAAAATTTATTATTCGCCTAAATATGTTTATGAAAACTCTTTAATAGAAACTACTAAAAAATCCAAATGGGTTTCGGAGCAGGCTATTAAAGAGGGGTTTGTATTAACCGAGCCTGAGCCATTAAAAAGAGCTGAGGCAGAGTTAATACACAGTAAAGACTATGTAGATAAACTTTATGATATGACTTTAAAGTTTTCAGCAATAGGTACGGATTGGGATGCAGACTTATTGGCATCCGTGCAGTATTCTAATGGTGGTGTTCGAGATGCCGTATTAGATGCCATAAACAACCGTGTGGCAGGCACATTATCTAGTGGTTTACATCATGCAGGTGTCAGCCATGGTAAAGGGTTTTGCCAAGTAAATGGTTTGGCATTTGGTGCAGTTTTAGCACAACAGCATGGGTTTAAAGTGGGTGTTTTAGATGTAGATGCCCATTGTGGTGGTGGTACTTATGAGATATTAAAAGATACGGGCATAGCAATTTACGATTTATCTACAAATGAATTTGATGGTTACGAACCCGAACCCGAACATCAAGTTTTAGAAATCGCAGATGGGGATGCAGATTATCTTATAAAGTTAATGATGGGATTAAGGTTTTTAAAAGAAAGACAAAAAGTAAATTTCATATTATTGAATGCAGGTATGGACTCAACCTTAGATGGGATAAGTCCCGAGGTATTAAAAATCAGGGAGAAAATAATTGCCAAATATTGCCTCGACAATAATATAAAAGTCGTGTGGGTTTTGGCAGGTGGCTATTTGTCAAAAACAATAACAGAAAAAGATTTGGTAGATTTACACATGGCTACTTTGAGAGCCTTTCAATGGAGAAAAAATGCAGTATGAAGTGATAACTTACATGACAGCCGAAGATCGCATCAGATATATGATGAACCTCTCATATAATTTGAAAGTAAGCGAGCAACAGCTTGATTGTCATATCTATATGTATTTGCCCGATACAATTGAAATGACAGATGATTTACAGCAAATTCAAAACATCCCAAAAGGGTATGTACCTACCATTAAAATCTCTAAAAACAACCTTGGGTTTGAATTGTCTTTAAACTTAGATGGCAGTTTTAATCTATTAAATAAACTTAATGACAGCACCCGTGTTTTATCGCTAGAAGACTGCTATCTAATTAAAGTAGTGGGTACTAGCAAGATTGGGTTCTCAATGGGTCTATTGGATGAGATTAAGACCTTATTTTTACCTATGCAATGATTTACCATTATGAAAACAAAACTTATAGTTTTACCGAACGATTTGGTGTTTGGTATATCGAAAGTTCTGATACCATAGCTGTCTTAGAACATGGGGTTTTGTTAATCAATGGAATTGGAAAAGTCAAAATAAATACAACAGCAACACCAACACAAATTTTAAACCACATAAAAGCATACCATGTGCAAAAGGACATGAAATGAACACATTACAACACTCTAAAGACAACAAGCTGTCTTTGACCGTATATGAAAATGGCGACCTCAAAATGGAACTGCCTCTTGATGCAAGCCAACATCAAAAAATGATGGGTCTAAGAGTCCGAGCAGTCATTGACCCAAGTTGGGTATTAAGACTTGCTATTGGTATCGAACTCATTTTTTTAATCGTTTTAAGTTTTTTTGGTAAAACCGATATGGACGAAAATTTTTAAAAATATTTTAGCTATCTCTAAGAAATCGATACCTAAGTGGTTAATACATAAATGTAAGCAACAAACCCCAACCACGATAGGATTAAGACTTATGTTTAAAGATTTTAAACAGGAAGAGATTATTGACCTTTTAGGTCGAGTTTTCTATGCCACAAGAAAAAAGTACTCCTTTTCAGCAAGACAAAGACCCGAATATATTGAATTGCTTTTTGGGAATGCAAAAAATATAAGAGGCAGAATTAATCTGCCCAACCCAACATCTCTACAACAAATTTATGATGCCCTTTATTCTGAAATTCAACAAGCAGAATATCTTTACAACCTTAGATGTCAAGAGGATGATCTCGATGATGACTTATGATTTAAATAAACTAGCTGAGGTAAACCAAACTGCTAGTTTAAGACTATACGGCTTAACAACAATTGCTTATGAGTTTTTACCTGAGATTACAGGTATTAGCTTAGACGATAAACAAGCACTTTTTGATAGTCTTCCACCTTTGGTAGATTTTCTAAGCACTAAAGAAACCGAATACCCATATCTCGCATATCACATTTATTTGCTATGTTTTCATTTAGAAGAAAACAGCACCCAACAATAAAGGATAACACCGATGCAACTTATCAACTGCACCCCACACACTATTTCTTTAATAGTAAACAACCAAACTTTCAACCTCGCACCAAGTGGTGTTTCACCCCGAATTAAACAAGAACGAATTTCAAGCACTTTCAACACCCAATATGGTTCAATCCCATTAACAAAAGTAGAAATGGGTGAATTGGTTGGCTTACCTGAACCTGCTGACAATACTTTATACATTGTCAGCTTACTTGTCCTAGAGGCAGGTAAGAAAAAGGGTCGCTCAGATTTAGTTGCCCCCGACACCGTCCGTGATGACAAGGGCAATATTATTGGTTGCTCAGGTTTTATCCAATAAAAATATTTTTTAGCTATCTCTAAGAAAATTACCACTTACCTTATTAAAAAAAGAGAGTATTATGTTATCTCGTAAAGCAAACCAAGTCAAAGCAGACCTTGAAACTTATCTTACTGTTAAACAAATAGGTCACCTTGCTGTTGAAGATTCTTCTGATAGTTGCAATTTGTGGCTTGTCAAATCACCTTTAGAAGATTACTTAGGCATCCAAATTTTCACAAATGCAGGTGAAATCTGTGTAGGCTTTGTGGACTTAGAACTTAAATATGCCCCAAGACTTGAACTATTAAAAACAATGGCAGACCTTGAGGCTTTCAAGCAAGAGATTGATAATAAAATTTCAATAATTTTTTAGCTATCTCTAAGAAATCGATACCCAAGTGGTTAATAGATAAATGTAACCACAAACCCAACCCAAAAAAAGGAAAACGATTATGGATTTTTTAAACTACCTAATCCAACCCGATATGGCTGATGTAGAAGAACTTTTACAATGGCAACAACAAGCTGAGTATGAATATACCCAAACCCAACAACAAGGAGAAGATGAAAATGGACACAATTAACATTTTATCTGCAATTATTGATTTTGAAAGTGGCGAACTGAGTGACGAAGATACCGTAGTGCTTTTCCAAGCACTTGTCGATCAAAACCTAGCATTCCAAATGCAAGGTAGCTATGGTCGAATGGCTAGAGATTTATATGAGGCAGGTTTAATCTCTATTGATGGTAAATATGCTGATGGTTCTGACAGGTCTTAATTAACAATTTATTTAATAGTTCTTTTGCAAAGAATTTTTTTGTAAAAGGGTAAAAATGTCTACGAACAATACATATAACTTTCAAAATTTTTATGAACAAGACAAAACAAATGATGAGAAATACTATGAGGGGTTCGGACACCCTGAAGAGAAATTACCATCAAAAAAAGAAATGCTAGTCAAATTTGGTCTTAAAAATCTGTGGGTAGATGTTTCTACTAAAATACCTGCCAAAGCACTTCAAAAAGTGCATTATCACTTATTAAAAGCAATCAATTTGATTGAGGCATCACCACTCACAAATAAAACAATATCAAGATCACATATTCTAATTTGTGATCGTAGTACATTGAAAAGAAGATATGGTATGACAGTGCCACCTCTAATTACTGCTTTTTACGGTGTGGCAGGTGGTTTTGGTCATGCGTTAGATGACAAAATTGTTATTCTTACGGATAGTTTTATTGGTAAACACCCATTATGGCAGACTATTATCCATGAATATGGTCATCGCTTTTTTATTAAGATTGTCAGTCGAGCAGGGGGTGTGGGGGAGTTTAGAGAATTATATAATTTAATAAACCAAAATGATCGGTATGATAACCGATTAAAAGAAGATGGTTGGCAATACTATTCTCCCGAAGAATATGAAAGTAAAGGCTTACCTTTACCACCTATTAAACCAAATTTAAAAATAATAGATATGATGCCAAAGATAGGTGACCCACTTTCCGATTTGAAAATCAATGATTGGATTGTAAAAATGGCATCTTTTACGGATACTGCGAATTTTTATTTGACTGAGATTGTTCCCGATACCGATGTTTGGTTTGAGGAGCATAGAAATAATAGGGGGTATACCCGAAAATCGGGTATCTACATTTATACCAATAGTGAAACAGGTGAAAAAATTGAACTTACCACAAGAGATGTTGAGAAAAAGATTTTTAGACCCTCAGATTACAGTGACCAAGATTTAGATGAGTTTATGGCTGAGATGTTTGCTCTTGTTGTGGCAGACATTAATGTGGGCAATTCTTTAATATCAAAAAAAATACATAAACACGAAAGGTGGCTTGTGGATAAATTTTTGGAAATCGCAAAAAAATATAATATCTAAGCAACAATAAACAACAAGTTTAACTTCCCAAACCCCCTCTTTTTGAGGGGGTTTTTTTTTGTACCGACACCAACACAGGTAAAGGAAAAAATATGTTCCCTTATGACCCATACCAAAGAGTAAAGACCTCTAGGTATTATCAAATGTTTTCACAACATACTTTGATGAACTTTTTAAAGGTTTTGACAACAGCATCGGATATTCGAGATATTGTAGATGCAAACACCGAGCCTATTAATGTGGTAGCATTTTTAGAGAGTTTAAAAGAAGATGGGTTTGTGGCGATAGGTAATGGGTGGTATTTAACTCAAAAAGGCAAAAACCTATTAGAGAGGGGGCAGTAACAATGAAAAACATTGCTATCCCAACAGACTTAATAGATAACATTGCAGTACCACTTAAAGAACTAGCTATTAAATATAATTGTAGCCTATCTACCGTATGGAAATGGTTTAAAAAAGCAGGTTTGAAAAAAGAAAAACACCGTGTGCCACCAGCACCACCGTATGAACAGCTTATCGCTTATAAAGATAAGCCATATCAAGAGGTGGCAGACATTTTTGGTGTGTCGATCATGGCAGTTTTTAATTGGTTTAAGATTTATCCGATAGAGAGAAAAAAGATTGTATCTAAGCGACCAAGTAAGGAAGATTTATTAGCAGTAATACATTTGACCAATACTGAGATAGCTAAAATGTTCGGAGTATCTCGACAACGGGTAGATCAATGGATTCAATCAGATGGTTTGTCAAAAAGAGAAATGAACCGTGCCATCGTACCACCGAGTAAGAAAGAGTTAGAAAAGCTATTAAAGGCTTATTCCAAAGAAGAAATTTGTCAGCATCACTTATTACACTTAACTTATAAGTTTAAGAAAAATAACTTGCCCCGTTGGTGTAAAGCCTATGGTTTAGATATAAAGGCTTTGAATAGGTATCGCATTATGGATAAAACACTTGTCCGAATGCAAGCACCCAATGGTGATATTTTAATGTCCCATCGGTCAAAAGTCTTGAGCCTATTAAAAAAAGGCTATGTGTATGCAGGGGGTTCGATAAATTTGGTTAATAATAAAACCAAGCAAAAAAGACAATATGCACCCCAAAATAAACAGCTTAATGCCAAATTACAAAAAGCCTTAGAAGAGGGTTTTGTATTTGGTAAAAACTTTTTTTAGCTATCTCTAAGAAAATGGGGGTCAAGTGGTTAATAGATATATGTAGATCATAAACACACAAAACAAAGGATTAGAAAATGATCGCAACTTTAAACTACAATCAAAAAAATAACACTGTTGTCACTTATAACTTACAATTAGAGAATGATTACAAATCTGATTGTGTTTCCGATTTGGCAAAGTTAGATGCTTTCCTTAACAACAATAGTTCCGACCAAATTGTTGCTCTTATTCAAAAAGAAATCCCAAAAGCATCAAAACAGGATGTCCATGATGCCTTGTTTGGGGTGGAATATGGTAGAAAGGGAATTAGAACAAGTTTAACCCAAAGTGCTGTGGGTGAAAACAAAGATGGGATACAACACCCATCACTACAAAGATTAAATGCTCAAATTAAAGGTTTATATGTAGATACTGCCAATTCTGAATTGATTGTTAATGGTAAGGTGATAAGTGTTTGGGGCAATGTTTATACAGAATTTACCCCAAAAAGCATAACAACTCGCATCAAAGACCTTATTAAACTCCGATTGGGTTTAGAGTGTGGCAAATGGGTTAGATTGGCTGTAAATGGTCAAATTACCATCAAAGATGCTCAAAACAATGAAATCTTCTATCAAGATGATAATCTTGATAGCTTATATGATGGTGAAAACGATGTTGAATAAAATTAACTCTATTCGCTTATCTTTAGGCGAAAAACCTGTCCCTCCTGTCAGTGATGCCCCTTTTGGGGCATTATCTTTAAAAGATGCTAGTTATTATATTGGCTCAAAAGATGCTCATGCTTTCTTAAACTTGCATACTGCCAATTTAAAGAAAAAATACCAAATGGGTAAAAAATGTAATGGTTCTGAATTACCATATACACCTGTCACTACCATTGCTGACGGGGTTAAAGTTGATGGTTGGATTTTAGGTTTTAAAACATACCCTTTGGGTACAAATGGAAAACATTGGAAAGATATTGTGAAATCTGAATTTTCCGTAGCTGTTATCATTTTGACTGCCGATCTTAAAACTTTCCTATATCAGCTATTAGATCAAGTAACCAAGCGAGTACCTGAGTATGGTGAATATGACAAACTTTTTTATTTTCTCTTGTATAATGAATATATTGCTCATGTTTGGATGGGTTCAAAATATCCTGTGCCAAATCGTTTTCTTAATATTTCAGATAAAGAACCGTTAAAAAATTGGTATTATCAAGGACAAACTTGGGAAATACACTCATTAGTGTCTTTTGAGGATAGTACTTATGCACCCACTCGCTTAATTATTAGACCTTTAAAAGACACGGGTTCTTTTCAAGTTCATTCTCTCAATTTTTTCTCGGCTTACCATGATTTTTTTCATGGTAATTTGGACAAATTACCTGTTTTGTGAGTTATTATGGAAATTAAAGACTATTACAGCACTTTAACCAATTTGGGCATTAAAATGTTGTACCAAAGCGACAACCTATGGCGTTTACAAAACCCCCTTGATGCTTTGAATTACATCAGTAAAGATGCCTATAAAATCTTAGATGGAAAATTTTCTCAAAATCTAAGAAATAAATATTTAAACCCCAAACCTCGAAATAATGGTATTTTCTATGTCACCCAACCTATCGCATCACAAAACTATTTAGCATCATATCCTGAGGCAGATATTTCTACTAATCGACTGTATTTTTTAAATTACTTGCCAAGTATTAAAAAATACCTCGCTCTAAACTTGTCTAGGGGCATCACGGTCATCGATGATGCAGAACCTAGAATACCTGATGCAGGTGAAATGGATTTGTTTTTTGCTGAGATTTTATTAAACCATGCTACACATGAAAAATTTATCTCTCAAAAGAATATTTCTACTGTCATCTATAATAATGCACCTATGGATTGTGGCGACTGTGTTCTTGTTGACGGCAAACACCTCTATTATGTCTTACAGCTTTACTCTAAAGACAATAACCGATTCGAAAAACTTGTACCTATACACCATTGTTTTTTTTAGCTATCTCTAAGAAAACCACACCCAAGTGGTTAATACATATATAGGACATCACTCACTCTCTTTTAAGGAAATCTAAAAATGTCTATCGACCCAAAAAATCTTCGTAAAGAAATCAAAAATGCTATCATCCAAGTTATTCACAATTTACCTACAAATGGCTCTATACCTTCTAAAGAGGGTAAACAAGCTGTCTTAACCCTTTTGGGTTCTAATGATGAATTTGAATGGGGCAAGTATAATAACACGGGGGTTTCCAAATTCACCAATTTGGTTTCTAGTGTCATTTTTGAATTAAAGAACGATGCTGTTCTTACTATTCCTAAATATGGTGTTTGGGGCAAGCCTGATAGCCAAACCACCCCAATTTTGGAAATTTCACCCCCAAACCCACCCCAAAATGACAATCCACCCCAAGATACCGAAAATATCACCCCAAATACAGAAAATACCCATCAAGATACAGAAAATACCCATCAAGATACCGAAATTGCTACCCAACCCATAAAAACACCCGAAATTGCCACCCAACCCGTAAAAACACCCGAAATTGACGGTCAAAAATCCGATCTTGATATTTTTCTTGATACTCTGCCCCAACCCCTCTCTAAAGAAGAGGGTCTTTTGCGAATTGTGGTTCGACAAAAGGGTTTGGGCATATTAACACAACCTATTAAAGACATGGGGGGTTCTGTTAAAGATGGTGGCTGTTATGGGGCATACGGTTCTCTTGCTGTATTCCATTGTGATGGGGGGGTTTCCCCACAAGGTAAAAATTTCTTACCTTGCCCTTTGAGAGGTTTTTGTATCTCTAGTTCCAAAAAATTACATGGGGGTCTATGATGACTATTGCTTGGCTCACGGGCGAAAAATTTGTCTATAAAACTCTTATTACACGATATGGATTACAAGATATTAACAAAAACCACTATATAACCCCCGATTACAATTTTATCTTTGATTTTACCCTTTTTGACCAAAAAAAACTTGTCCTCTTTTGTCGTGAAAATTTTCTTGTCCATTTTAGCCTCGAAAATGACTTTCAGACCCTTTTTTCGTTGATTGATGATTTTCTGAGAAAAAAGCACCTTAAAACTAAGGTTTATTGAAAACTCAGAATTGCATGATAAATTGTCTTATGACACCCCTAGAGGTCAAAAATGCCATATCAATTGTGCATTGAAAATGGGATGCTCAAAATGAAACTATAATTAAAAAGGTGGTTCAAAAACAAGAACAGGAAAAAAGGTTTTTTCAAAACGAGTTTGGGAAATCATTTTTGCCAAAATTTTTTAGGTTTTAATTTTTTGACTTTGAAAATGAAACCATCAATTTAGAAATGGAAAAAAAGGTTTTTTCAAAACGAGTTTGGGAAATGGTTTTTCGTGAGAATCTAGTTAGCCAAATTTTTTGATTTTAAAAATGAAACCATAGTTCTTAGAAAGGACACGATAAGAAATGTTTAAAGTAGCAATAGGCTTTGTATTGGGTGTGTGTGTAACACATATATGGGTTACGGACACTTTTATGAAAAAGAGAGAGCATGAGATGGGTTTAATACGGGAAAAAATAACTAAGGGCAGAGATGCACGGATAAAGAGGAAAGAAGATGCGATGAAAAACATGAGTGAGTGGATTAGATATGCTCAAGGGGAAAGTGACCCTGATTTTAAGGAATATCATATAGAACAAGCTATTAAAGAGATGTTGGAGTATTGTAGATAATAGATAATAGATAAAGAATGTTATATTGAGCATTTTTTATTTTTTGATCGAGGTGTCTAAGATGGTAAAAAGATTACTACTTGTGTTTATGTTATTGTCTATATGTAAAGTTGTAAATGGGCAAGATGTACAAAATTTAAATATGGGTATGGATTTAGAAAAGTTGGGTTATACTGTGGATAGTACCGTAGTGGGTAGCAGTGGTTTTTTTAGTTATATGAATTACGGCAAGAATGCTTTAATAGACAAGAGGGATGGCAGTGACAAGTATTTAATAAATCATTTGAATGTAATAGGTTTGGTATTGAATTATGGTTTAATACAGAACAAGTTGCAAGTTGGTGGTGATGTGGGGTATGGGTTTAGTAATGGTTTAGGGGGGAGGGGGTTAGACACGGGTGGGGGGTTAAACAGTATCAAGTTAAACATGAAAGTAGACTTATTAAAAGTGTGGGGGGTTAATATTGGGTTTGGGGTAGTGCAAGCAATACCTGTAATAAACAGTAAGAGTGTGGGTGAGGGTTTTTACAGCATATTGGGTAAAATGGTATTGGGGTATGAGATAG
>JACCDO010128043.1_pt1 | contig 16406 bp, 11 predicted proteins | sample 7446101 | NCBI WGS metagenome assembly JACCDO01 (sample SAMN15323440, study PRJNA562643) | freshwater metagenome | isolation source: river surface water | place: USA:Blue River Watershed | collected 2017-08-16 | reverse complement strand
TATCGACTATTGTTGACTTCGACTATATTTACAGTTATGTGTTACTAACTTGGTTATTCGTCATCTCTATTGACATGTCCTCAGGTCCTTCAGTAGGCGCTTGCATATTCGAAGTTGCAGGGGGATAAGATGCAAGCATGTGTACTTGCTCCGTTGCTTTCTTTTTCGCCGGAGCTCTCTTTTTGCTGGGATCGGCAGGAGCTCGTTTCCTGGGAGGTTTCGGCTTTTGCTCATCCAAAATCGACTCAGGGAAGTCCCCAAATCCATCGCCGACCACTCCGCTAGACGCTTTCTCTTCTTTAGGCTTGCTGCCACCTGAGCCACGCTTGAGCTGCCGCATTGCACTTTCAATGCTGAGCTCGGGCGTGGCAGGCAACTGGAGCACCTGTCTGCCTGCTCGGTTTGCTCGCACGAAGGTGCCTGCTGTGCTGGTGGCAGCTGGCGCCACGCCGTCTCCAAGACTGACAAAAGTAGCAAGGTTGCCTTCCTGGTTTGAGGTCTGGCTTGAACTAGGTGCAATCACTGGTTCAGGGGTTGCGCGTAAGGTCGCAGTTTCACGCTCCTGATGGCGCCCTTCTGGAGCGCGTCGACAGGCCTGCTCTTCCTCTTTCCACTCGCGCTGCAGTTGCGTCAGCATCTCTTCGCTCCAGTGTGGCACATAGATCAAGTCCGCATAGTCATCTTGAGGAACCTGGTGTGCGATGAGAGCGGTCTCTGCGGCCTCCACTTGTACACGCAAATCTTCCAGTTGCTCGTAGTCCACGGTTTCCTGTCGCACTGCTGCTTCCAGTGCTTGTTTATCTTGTAACTCTTGTTGTAACACAGCTTTGCGGGCATGAAATTTCTCTATTTCTTTAGCGGCAAAGCGAATCACTGTGTCGCATCGGCGCGAGATCTCTTCTGCGCTGCGTGACAGTGCCACCCAATCGAACTGAAAGAGCCGCAGGCGTCGCAGATCTGTGGCAATATCTTCCGCGTTTCCGTAGCCATGCTTAGCCAATAGCATAAGCAGAGCATTATCGTTTTCCTCGCTGTAGATTTTACCCTTGGTACCCGCATTGTACATAATGCGGCCTCCAAGTTGTCTGAGCTTCGTGTGAATCACTTGCGCCACTTCTCCCACACGAACTGCGCGCTGGTTTCCACGATTCACCTTCTGATCAATGTTGCTTACACCTAATGTGCCATCCAGCTCTTTATAGCGTGCGGCAAAAGTGTCATAATAGCGCGAAACGTCACCATACTCCTTGCCTGTGGCTTGCATAATGGCCTCAATGGCGCTCTCTTTGTAGTGGGGGTCAGGCAAGCAGCCATACTGCTCGATGCATGCGACGAACTTCTTAAAGTGTGCACGATCCCAACCGCTAAAAGCCCGTTGTAAAATGGCATGTTTCTCTGCTAATAATTCAGGAGATAAATCGAATTTGCCTCGTTGACCTTCCTGGGGTTGCAACTCGTCTTTGAGCCGCTGGATGTCGTTGATGGTGTGCCCCTGAATGATCTGAAGGCCTTCCGGAGTCTGGCCTTCTATGAGGGACTCCAGCACGGCTGGCGGTATGCCGGTCCTGCGAAAGCCTGGTACAAAGGCTTTGAGTTTGTTTATCAAGATACGTTGTGCATGCATCTGGGAGAAGAGCTCTGCTTCGAGCTCTTGTATGACATATATGCGAGGCTCGATAAAGTGATATGCTTGGTACTTGACACGTTGGAACTTAGGTACACGGGATGTTCCTGGAATGCTCTTGGCAGTCAATGCGCCTGCTCCGGCAGCTTCTCCATCGTCGTCATCGTCTCTTTCTGCTCCGCCGGCCATCACATCATTGAAGTACTGATCAATGTCGTAGTTGCGTTTGCGCTCACGTTGTGGTAAAGAGATAAATGCAGGCTTGGCAGCTGCTTCGCCTTCCCCTTCGTAGTTCAGCAAGTCAAACTCTTCAACAGATGTGTCAGCTAAGCTAAAGTTGGCTAAATTATGTTGCATGTCTTTGGAAATTTTGGCGAGACCCTCCTGTGTGCGCTGCGCCCCTCTGGCCAGCAAGGCGTCCACATCTTCATCTGTAAGGCTACCGCCTTTGCTGTTAATAATTTCATCTGCACCGAATCGGCACATCTTCATGAGCTCTGCAGAACTGAGTTGTTGGTTTGCAGCCAAGCGGCCTTGCTGGATGACTGCTGCGTCCAAGAAGAGCTTCTTGTCTGCACGCTCTACAACTTTCTCTTCCACAGAACGCTCTGTCACAAATCTGAATACACGTACTGGCTTTTTCTGGCCGATGCGATGCGCGCGATCCATGGCCTGCAGATCCACTTGAGGATTCCAGTCAGAGTCGTAGAGAATAACGGTGTCAGCTGTTTGCAGATTAATACCCAAGCCACCGGCGCGTGTTGATAAGAGGAAACAAAATTTGGTACTTTCTGGAGCATTAAACACATCCATAGCTGTATCTCGCCCTTCTGTGTTGGTATTACCATCGATACGGCAGTATTCGTAGCCGGCGCCTGTCCTGATTTTGAGAAGGAGGTAATCCTCCAGGATATCCAACATGCGTGTCATTTGCGAAAAAATCAAGACGCGCGAGCCTTGCTGCTTTAATTTGAATAAAAGCTTATCCAGCAGTACCATTTTGCCTGAAGACTCCCATAAGTGTGGCCCGTCGGAGAAAGGCGGACCCGGTTCCGCGCCGTCGAACAAGTACGGGTGATTGGTACATTTACGCAACTGCATGAGCATATTCATAAGCCGGGATTTATCATGCTGCCCTTGTGTCATCACATTCAGCGATGCGACATCCTTCAATAATATTTTCGAATACCACTGCCGTTGCAGCTCTGTCATACCGATATAGAGTTTCGTTTCCGTTTTTGGTGGGATGTCTTTTTCCACGTCCGATTTGACACGACGCAATAAGAAAGGTTGCAATACAGTGTGCAGCCTCTTAATGACGTTGTTGCGCGCGGCTTCCTCCTCAGTGTTAAACCATTGATCAAACTTCTCTGATTGGTTAAATACTTCAGGTAATAAGAAGTTCAGCAATGCCCACAACTCGTGTAAGTTATTTTGCAAGGGGGTTCCCGTAATTAGAAGACGAAAATCCGATCGTACTCTACGAACCATGATGCTGAGAGCGGATCTCTCGTTCTTGATCCGATGAGCTTCGTCGATGATGCAATATCTCCACTTAAATCGCAACAGATGTGATGATTCTTTCAGTAGCGATTCATAAGATACAACTGCTACGTCGAACATGCCTGGCAGCAGTTCTTGTTTAACAGTGAAATCACGCTCCTCTTTATTGCCTTGAAGCTTCACCGCACGAATCTCAGGACACCATCGCGCAAACTCACGCATCCAATTGGAGCATACACTTTTGGGAACAATAACGAGATGAGGCCCTGTGATTTTGCGAGCTTCGCGCAAATATGCTAACAGCGAAATAGTCTGCAATGTTTTACCCAAGCCCATTTCGTCTGCAAGTATACCATTTATATTATTATCAAAAAGCTTGATCATCCAATTTAACCCCTCAAGTTGGTATGGACGCATTTCTCCCAGCAAATTGGATGGTTGCTTTTGTAGGCGCACGAGCTTTATCTTTGCTTGAGCATTCTTCAGTAAAAGTCGATCTTCCTCCTCTTCTCGTAATCGCCCGACTTTTTTGCGTCCACGACCGCCACTTCCATTTTCCTTAGTAGCAATAGCAGTAAGATCAGTCGCAGCCGAGTCTCCACCAGCTGTAAGAAAATGTGCAAACACTTCAGATTGGCACATTAGATAATTCAGACGGCTTACTGCAGCCTCATCTTTGTTCAAAGCGGAACCTGGTGTTGCGAGAAGAGATTGAATCTCGCGCAGCTTTTCTCGTTGACGCTGCTTTGCTTCCATATGCTCCTCATCTTCTCCCTCATTCTTGACTACAATGAGATCAGATTCTTGGATATCTTCCACAGGCATTTCGAGCTCGTCATTCGGCACATCGTCGTCGTCATCTACTCCCATAGTTTTCTCCGCTTCTTGCGAGATCCCCTCCTTTTAAATTAAAGCTGTCGTCATTTGATGGCCCAATTTGGGTTCCCATTTTTCAGGTTGAACCTGAAAAGGTCTTGAAAGATCTCAGTCTCCGTAATAATTGCTTGCTTGAATTTTATTATATTACATTTTTATATTCATGAATAAGGATTTAGAACGTTCGCATCCTGGATTTGTGCGCGTAGAAGAGGCGCCGAATGTTGTCCTTGATCAGAAGCATTCAGGAGTTGTTGAGTCAAAAAGTGTGAATGATTTTATCGCGAATAAAAATACCTCAAACATAATCCCAAATTTTTTTAAACGGCGATATGATGACAGATGTAGCTCTTTGGTTTCAAACAATATAACCTCACAAAAGCTGTCACTTGAAATCGGGGACAAAAGCCGTACAGATTGCGTTTCTTCAAATGGCTCCATCCGTGCAGTAGCACCACCTTTTCAGCCGCGCGGCAGTTTATTGCCAGAATCTTCTATTCAAAGCACAATTCGTGGTCTTCACTTGCAGTTTGGATTTGAACAGGATCTTCCCTTGGCATTTAACATGAATGAATGCGGAAACCCGACTAAAGATTTGAATATAGATGACATAAAAAATTTGAATATAGATGACCTTGTATTTCATGCGCGACATCCGCCCAAACTGCTGAGATCAACTGCCAGCATCTCGCCTCTTCCTCACCATAACGAGATCGAATTACACAAATACCCTCCATCCCCATTTGGTGGTGTTGCGCACCCGCAGATGGGTGATTCGCCGCTTAGGCAAAAACTGTCTGATGTCCGATTAGGCCCAACGCACTCGCCTTGCCTCACAAATATAGAAAGCTTTGTTGGTAAAGACGATTATATCTACTACGTTCGCTTTAAAAGGACGACGCGCATGCATGTCTTGCATCCCAGCGCTCCATTGAATATCGGTGTCGGAGATTTTGTTCGTGTCGAAGCGGACAGAGGCGAGGATTTAGGAGTCGTTCAGACTAAAGTGCACGTCTCCGAATACCGTCCAGAAGATCCCCGAACGGCTGGCTATAGAGGCAGAGGCTTTTGTTCGAGTCATCACGAGATCAAATGGTTGTATCGCTTGGCGACTACAACAGAGCGTTTGCAGATTCGAGATAAAGTTATTGAGGAGCAAGAAGCTTTACATGTTATTTCTAGTAAGATTGCGCAGCGCCATCTCCCCATGGAGGTCATCGACGCAGAGGTAGGTAATTCAATCGAAGGCGATGGCTCTACCCCCTTCCCGCTGCTTGTACCGCGTGCAGTCTCTGGTTCCCTCACCAGCTAACAACGTTCTCTTCATTATTCCTACTGACAACGCCTTACCTAACAGTACCAGTTTGACCGCCATAAACTCGTCTTCTATTTTTCGGCGACTAAACGAAGCGGTACGTGACATTTTAACGCCTTGAATGCTCTTTGCAAATTCCGCTTACGCGCAACAGATCCTCACCCAAACCTGAAACTTCTCCATATAATAAAATAATTATATAGATTTTCGAGAATTGGTGTCAGAACTGTTCAGTCTCTACAAAACTCGGATCTGGATGCAGCAAGTGGACATCGCGATCGACGGTGACGACAGCCCGGGTACACGCTTAGCAAAGAAAGTAGGATTATTGTCCAGTTTTCCTTGTGAAGATAGCGTTTTGAATGGCAGTCCTTGGCTCGGGTATGCGCCCCAGCAGCAACAGCAGCAGCATTCTAAAGATAATTACACAGCGGAAGCACAGCAATTGTGGCAAGATCAGAATCTCGCGTAGTTTCACTACGTATGCTGACATGGAGAGTACAGAACGATGTGACAGCAATTCAAGCAATAATCAAGAACAATTTGGCCCTGGGTGACTATAGCGAAAGTATCGCTCGTCCACCATATATAAGAAAGCTATATATATAATTCTTCAAAGTTTACAGTGTAACACTAATATAAATATCTTGTAATGAAGCAAATTGGAACAGCTTATTCCAATCTATTCTGCTCGCATTAGGTTTAAGGTAATCCTTGTATTGAATCATGGTGAGACAGGTGATCAACTACTAGGTAACACCGCTGCAGCACTACCGCAATCAAAAAGGCTGCGATGGACACGCATCATCTGCGGTATCAATTCTGCTGTACAAGGTGCTCTAAATACACCCAAAACTCGCCAGCCATATCTTGCGCCACTTTTCACAAGATGTCGTCGCTCAGGACTGACATGCTCCACTAACGCACCACCCCAGCGCCTCGACATGTCTTTACGCTCAGGAGACGATGTAGCAGCCTGTTGCAGCGGCGACTCTGCACCTGCAGCTATACTGATGGCAGTTACAATATTATTTGCAGCGATGTCCCAGTCGTGCTGACGAGTTTGCTTACTCTGTTTACGAGCGAGGCGCAGCTCTTCAAGATGTGCATCTTCATCCTGAGCCCTACGTGTATTGATGATTGCAGTAGTAGAGCTGACTTTGGGGCCTGGTGATCGTGAGCGAGGCCAATCGTATAATGAACCTGCAGGTACGAGATGCTTGTTTTCGTCATCTCGCCATTCTTTTTCACTAGAATACTCAAAACACTCACTGAATACCACTGATCCTACTATGCGAGGCCCAGTACCATCAACATCACCACCTGAGTTTCTTACTACAGAGGGAAGCTCGCTGACTCCATCTTTTCCGGTACTTGATTCGATTATTAGTATATGTCTATAAAGTAAGTTTGAAGGCAAAGGATAGGAACGTGTCTCTATCGTCTTGACTCCTGTTAAGAGCAACTCTGCATAAGGCTGCTGAACTTCTAGGCCATAATGCCGATTTTCCGGAGAAAATAATGATTCGATATGATTCATATACAATATTTCTTCAAATAGTTGTCTTGGTCTGCATTGCGGGGCAGTAGTTATCCTCACTGTCGGAACGTACAGCGGTAGAGAGAGAAATGGTTTTCTCACGTTGAAAGAGCGACACGGGGGAGGTGCGCTGACTAGGTATATTCCGGAAATATGCAGCAAATGTTCCGGAGAGTAGCTACAGTGGCTTATAATAGCGGTGTGCCGCAAGTACAGGCGATGGGGCGCTTTTCTGCTGGTGCATCTCGCGGTGCCGGAATTGCACGTTTTTCCACTGTTGCAGATAATATCGTAAATTTACAGTTTGTTGACTCCGAAGGTAATCGGGCGCGATTGCCAGGACTTGTTGGACAGACATTGCTTGAGGTCGCGCAGCTACATAAAGTCGACTTGGTCGGACCTTGTGGCGGTGGTGGCTCACCCACGGAAATGCGCCGCACAAAGGATTGGACGGAGACCACATTCGGAGAGGGGCCAGATTGCTTTGTGTGTCATGTGCAGATCCCTAAGCAGTATCACCATTTGCTTCCTGAATTAAATGCAGGATATCAGCAAGGACTGCAAAAAGTTTGGGAAGAAGAAGTCAATAACACGTCCAGATTAGCGTGCCAAATTACCCTTACAAAGGAAATGGAGGGTATGATTGTGTACGTTCCAGATATGCCTCCGTATGACGTCATTTGAAGTTTCTAAGCCTACTCCTAAATATATTAAAGAAAGACTGACAAAAATACATCGATTTACATTTAAAATACTAGTTTATCTCTACATCTGTCATGTCCAAAGCTCCATAACTATGCCGCGAATAAAGATTATTATTTATAGCCCGTTCCAAAGGTTGTGTCTCCGAGAAAAGTCTTTGCTTCCATTCATGATACGCATAAAAGAAAATATAGAAACTTGCGACCGCTTTGAGAAACACAATCTCATTCCAGCGACCGTTGTCACAGGGATTAATTGGGTACTGCACTTTGCGCTCGGCGCATGTGCCATCTAAATAAAATGCAAGTGGAATTGCAGCGAGACTGCACAAACCGGATATGGTGCCCAGTATTCCGACGAGTACATCTCCATGCTCAACACCAAATAAATCATGTGTGTACGGGGTTATAAAGCAATAAAGCAATGTTCGCATGACTGAATAACAAATATATGTTGGTAAGAGGCCAGCGTTCGTGTCCCACATAAGGCCGATCGAGCAGAGTATTGAAAGCACGGCGTAAATGGTCAAGACGCTCGGAAAAAACATGCTGCCTCGTTTACCTAGAAACCTGTTAAATACAGGTACGATAACAAACCCAAGGGATAGCACAATAATGAACTCTTGAGCGGCCTGTTGCTGTGCGCCGAAGGGCAGCTTGTTGGCGTCTCCCAGTGAAGTCTCCATGGTACCAAGATAAAAGTTAATTGAAAACGAAGACAAAGTGAAAAACGCTGCGAGGTAAATAAACGGGGTACTTGATAGTTTTTCTGTTAGTGAAAGATTTTTCAATGCGCCGTATGGGATGTGCGGATGTTCCGAGGGTTGTAAACTCGTTTGCTTCAAAATTTTCGTTGAACCGTTCTCATCATCAAACCCATGTTTTGCAACTGGCATAGCTGCGCCTAGCTCAGCTAAGCGCGTGTCATTTTTCGTCAGCTGTGCAATAGCTGGAATCTTTGCATTGTCAGAAGAATGCTCTGTATGATCAAGATTCATCGTGAGCCCAGAATCGCGCTTTTCTGACTTGATCGCATTTCGTTCTATAAGCTCGATTTCGGCATTTTGTACAAGCACATATGCACTGTCCTCGTCTGAATGAATGCATAAAGACATCAAAATCGTTGAAGCGGCTATGCGGGCAAGCATTTCGAAAATGTTTCGATAACCTTCCAGATATAATTGCTTTGATGCTTTTTGCATTTGCCACCAGAGGTTCAGTGCATAAAATACCAAAAAGGACATATGATAGCTTCCAGAAAGAATGGTTATAACCAAGTTTTTATTGTCAGGGAAATAAGTAGAAATATAGTTTGTGGACATTTGAATGCCTGGGCCCGCAAAAGCAATAAGCGCCATCGCTGGTATAAACAGACAAAGTGAATGTCGTTCTGAGATAGAAAATAAATAACAGCCTAATGCAAATATAGCTGTGAAAATGACAGAGGTCCACCTAGGGCCTACTTTATCCAGGGCAACAGCTGAAAATAGCATACTGCTTCCTGTTCCGAACGCCAAAGCACAAAAAAACATTATTTGTCTGGTTAAGATATGTAAACCAGCACCCCCTTTGGCAACTTCTGTTTGCAACATTGGCTCCAACGCAGCGAACCCGTACAGACAACCGCCCATGAGCGCGTTTTGAATTACCGCCATGGCAAGTCTCAGCAACCGGAGTCCTAAAGGCACAGATGCTATCACTTTACTATCTGACGATTCGTATTGCATTGTTTTGAAACAGCACTATATCCACCAATTGTTTTAAAAGGTAATTAACATCAAACAGGAGGAGTTCCTCGTTCCTTGTTCCGATTTTGCAATCGGAAGATTGCAAAATTTGTTGGGGTCTAAATTTAGTTTTTTTGGGGCCACCTTACTCGGTCTGTTTCCTCTCAGATAGGATTAACCAATCTTACTTGTCTTGCAATTGTTTGGATTGCTGTAGCTTACAATATGGCTGTACGTTTGGGTTTAACCACAGCATCTTGCGCGATTTCCACTGGGCTCATCAGAGCTCGCATGAATGAGAATGAGGCTAAAACAGAAGCTCTTTTAGTTCGTACGCTGAGAGGTAGAGATGCATTGATTGCCAGTGTTTCGTCAGATGTGCTCTCTGCTGCAAGTTCAAAAGACGACGCAGAGGAGGTTATAGAACACAGGAATATTCCTTCCCTGGAAACCGGCAGTCGTAGTAATATAAAGCTTATTCCTTTCAAATTGGGTGGTTCGCCCCCTTCTTCTTCAAATGTAAGTATTGAGACCAAAGAGGAGCAGAATAATGCTAATAATACCTATGTGTTACAGGAATCTGTCTCCCAAGATACTCCTGTTGTCGCAAATTCTCTTCAAAATGGTGCGCAATATATCGCAAAAAGCGATGCCGAAACCTTGGACAGAAGCACACCAGTAACTACAGCAGCACTCAAAACAGTTAGTGTGCGCGAATGCGATGCGGCTATTTCTGCAATTCTCGCTCGGCCTCAAATCTTGCGAACATTGTTTACCTCTGCACTTCCGCCTGGCGATTTTCATTTAGACGATAAGGTTCCTAATCCCGATAGCGACAGCGCGCTGGTGGAACGAATCTTGCGTATTGATGCAGACGCCGATGGGTCCCGCGCAAGGGCAATATTAGCGCCTAATAATGCGGAGACTAGCGAGACTGTCGATCGAGCTATGAAAGTACACGGCAATAGAACGCCTTCAAACGCGCCTGAAGTGTTCGACGATGATATCAATGTCCCTTTGCATCCTGCTGCCAATCCTCTTTTAGGGTCGCTTTTGGAAGTGGTTCGTGAGGTGGTGCAGGATGAAGCGCTTGTGCAAGAAACGCGCCGAATCATGCAACAACAGAAGCAGCTAAATGATGGATTTGAGTGTGATTCTGAAAACTCCATGATTGGCGGAGTCTTAGGTAGCAACGAATGTGGTACTGAAAAAGAGCTGGTTCCGTGCCAGCAAATGCCTTCTTCCGGCAAATATGTAGCAGTCGAAGGCAAGTTAGAGGTCAAAGGCAGTGCAGACCATAAAATAGGTGCATCTACCCGTAGTCGTAGCCTACTATCACGATGGGAAGATCTTTGCGAGTCTTACCAGTGCGGTATTTGCTTGGACCTTCTTGCGGCCCCCAAGCTGACTGATTGCACGCATTCGTTTTGTGGAATGTGTGTACATCGCTACTTTGATAGCGTCGGCGGCGCATTGTCTAATGAAGAACAAGTGCAGCTCGAGACAGAGACAGTGAATGCAGCAGAGCAACTTTCGAATGTTGGTAGTCTAATGGCATCTATTGCGGCTGCGACAATGCAACGAGAATTCTCCGCTACCCGTGACTCGGCGGTCCACGTCCCCCATCCGGACTGTTCCCACGACGATGTGGTTGTCACATGTCCTACTTGCAGAGATGTTGTATCAACATGTACTTATGAAAGAGTTCTAGATAGAGATTTAGCGAAGCTTGTAGATAGTATTAGTTTTGGGGAGGAATGGCGCTCTGCAAGTGAAGAGGAGCGGATGAAGGTACAAGCGCTTCAAGATGACTGGCACGCTCGCCGTAGGCAATATCAGGCATATATGTGGAAGAGAACATGTACAGGCAAAGCATTGCGCGATCGCGTTCGCGCAGCGCGAGCTCGAGCTGCCGTGTCTGATGGCTTTACAGCTTACAGCGGCAGGGAAGGGCGTTTTCTGGACGAATACTATGCTGGGCCCAGGCGGCTGCAAGACGATGACGATGACGACGATTTTATGTATGACGCAGCAGCGCGCTATGTAGTGCCGTTGGTGGCATGTATACTAATGCTTGTATATATGGCTAAGAGTAGATAGCGTTTATTATGTGATGATTCATTTATTCTTTTTCTTTTATTATGAACATATTATACAATTCAAATTACGTGTCGTACAAGGCGATAGAGAAACGAATGTTTGTAGAGCTTATCGTGTTTGCGAATAGCCACACTGCTGTATGTATTAAGCGAGCCTGGCAGAAAGCGCAGCAAAAGCGAAAGGCTGAATATGCAAAGAAGTTTGTCTTCGATAGCGGAGAGACGCAGGTCGCGGGACTTGGTTGTCGAAAAGTCCGAAACTGCTTGTTCCACGACAGCCACGGCTTTAGGCTTCATGCTGGATGGAAACATGCCAAATGATGCATTCAAGATTGGTACAAACAGCATTAAAAACTCACTTCCGATTGCTATGCATATAGTCCCGAACAAGCGTAGTATTAGCTCGGCATAAATGGTGACTAGCGCAAGCGGCTTGAGCACCAAAACGAAGCAAATCAATAAACCCAGATCCATCACGAAATTCAAAACATTATGCGTAAACCCACTATAATTATATCCAAGAAAGCGGTGCATACTAATTCTGCGAGGAGTATCAAATGGGTGCTTGTTTTTCAGATAAGGCTCTGCCAAATGCGATCGAGCATGCGGAGATGCAGCAATCTCGCGTTCACGAATAAATCGCATAGCATCCTGAAAGCCGAGGTCATATTGCCAGTCCACAGTATCCTCATCACGCGGCGGCACTAGTGCCCACCATGGAGGCACATAGCGCGAAGGGCGGATGTCGCAGTCGCTGAAGTAAAAAGGACTTATGGTTATGGTGTTTTCATCAATAAGTGGCTGAAAGTCGCTCAGGCCCCCGTCGATACACAAGCCAAACCGTTTGTGATCCTGAATTGGTGAAAGTGGATAAGCTGCAGCAGAGCTAAGAAGAGTGGAGCGCAGATCCTCCACTGATTTGTGCTCAGTGACACGAATAGGTTCCAGACTGGGAAACTTAGTCACACTGACTTGTAGACGACCATTAGGAAGTGGCTTCCATTTAGGAAGTAGCACCTTATCTAAGCTCCACTGCACATATTTGTGCAGTCTAAAAAATCCTGACACACGGTCGTAAGCCTGGGGTATGCACTCTTGTTTACAATAATTTACCGCAGCGTCAAAATCACCTTCATAAGCCAAGCCTGCGGCAGCCAAAGCACCAGCTGAGCATCCAGCTATTTGAATATTTTTGTCTAGACCAGCGGCTTGAAATGCGCGCGCTACGCCAAAGAGATAGAATTGCAACCAACCACCGCATGAAAAAGACATGCTAGTCCACGGAGGGATGAAGACCTGACCGCCCTCCATATTCTCTGTGTCAGCTTGTGTCGACGAAGAGGGCATACAATTTGATATTCTTTCTGCATCTATCCGGTCTTCTGATACTAGTTTTATACTGATGGAATCGTCTTTTGCAATATCTCTCGTCGAAGGTTCTAGCGAATCCGGTGTTGAGGTCTCACTAAGCTTTTGTGACTGCTTTAGTTGCTTCTGCTGCCTTCTTTCGCCAGTAGCATGATTATGTGACTTTTTCTTTGGTTTATCCATGTTGTGTGGTGAGGTTAGGGTTAGAATTTTCCTCGAATTAAGCATCCAATCGGCACATTCGATTGGGAATTTTTGGCAGACGGCGCGGCAAGATTCTCCCCGGCGTTGGTTAGTTGACAAGTTGATATTTATAAGGACCAATTCCGATTATTATCAAACATTGAAACGTTAATCCTTTTACGCGAATTTTCGTCACTAAAGTTCCGCAAAAGGGAATGTCTCAAGGTGAAGCAGACTCTGCTTCGGGCGTCCTTTTAGCTGGAAGCAAATTAATCTCACAATTTCTACAACGCGCTCAAAACCCGGAAAGCTATGAGAATGAGGCATCAGAAAACATTTTATCTGCAACTCCATCATTTCAACAGCGCACAGTGGTAAGCAGTACATTAGGAACCACAACCTATGATGCTCTTAGAGTAATCGGTCATGGCGCTTTCGGTTGCGTTTTTCTGGCCAAAGTTGAAGAAACAGAAGAGTTAGTTGCGATTAAAAGGGTTTTTCAGGATATGCGCTTTAAGAATCGAGAATTGCACATAATGAGGATACTGTCACAGAACAATCATCCTCATCCATTTATTATAACTCTAAAGAATCATTTCTTTTCCGGTCGAGGAGGTTCGGCTGGTAGCCATTCTAACGAAGCATTCACTATCTCCTCGGATTCAGCAAGAAGCCTATCAAAAGATTCTATGGCTGGAGATGAAACAGAAGAAGCTGAAAAAAACATTGTCAGCTTTGACGCCACGAATGGCAATAGCACTTACTTAAACCTTGTGATGGAATACATGCCAGAGACCATGTACAATTTGATCAAGCAATATGCGCGCACGAAGAGAACAATGCCGATTGAAGAGACGCGAATTTACATGTATCAACTCGCGCGGGCACTGGCTCATATTCATGCGTTAGGAATATGCCATCGCGATGTCAAGCCACAGAATTTATTGATCAACCCTCAGACATTTACGTTGAAACTATGTGACTTTGGTAGCAGTAAAGTCTTGGCAAAAGGGGAGCCTAATGTTGCCTATGTGTGCAGTCGATACTACCGCGCACCTGAACTCATCTTTGGCTGCAACGACTACTCTCAAAGCGTAGACATATGGTCATTTGCATGTGTAATGGCAGAACTACTACTTGGAGCCCCTATGTTCACCGGCAACTCTGGAGTGGATCACCTGGTCGAGATCATCAAAGTGCTGGGCTCGCCCAGCAAGAATGACCTGCGCTCACTCAATCCAGCCTACCAAGAATTCCAGTTCCCTAACATTCGTGCGCATGACTTATCTTCCATATTTGCTGAAAATGTAGATGCAAATGCAATTGAAGTTGTCAGTGGTGCTCTCAAGTACGTTCCAGCTCATCGTTGCAGTGCCATAGAAATCATCACCCAACCGTTTTTCCTGCCGCAGTTATCATTGCCCACGTATGTGTTGCCACCTGGTAGCTCAACGCGCTCCGGACAACCTTTACCTGCTACATTTTTCAAGTTCACAGAAGAAGAAATGCTAGCTGCTGCTGCGAAAGGCATGGACTGCGTTCAAGCATTGGAACACTTCGGAATGGCTGCAGAGTTGCGGGCAAGACATGATGTGCAGTCTGCTTCTTAGGTTGATAAAAGCATAGCCCAAAAGAATGATGTTTGAATAATTAGTGTGATATTGTAAAAGTGCATATTCTTGTAATTTGTTTAACGCTATACACTGTGAATCCTCGTTGAATGACGACGCACGCTCACATTCACTCATAATACCCTTGGATCACCAAAACGTGCATATAATGCTTGTCTTTTGGATGTTAAAGGAATTGTTTATAAAGTGGCATTTTGCAGAATTACAGCAATACCCTGTCCTCCTCCAATACACGCGGCGCCCACGGCATATCTCTTGTTCGTGCGGATCAGCTCATGGGTGAGGTGGGCAAGGATGCGCGCGCCAGAAGCACCCAAAGGGTGTCCCACACTGATCGCACCGCCGTTGGGGTTGCTCTTAGCTCTATCCAAACCTAGCTCCTTTTCACAAGCCAAGAATTGGGCAGCGAAAGCTTCGTTAATTTCAACGATATCCATATCTGTCAACTTCAATCCGGTTGCTTTAAGGGCGCTGCGGATGGCGTCCACAGGTCCGATGCCCATGATGGAAGGATCGCAACCTGTGCGAGCCCACCCAACAACACGTGCTAAAGGCTTGAGGTTTTCTGCTTTGCAGAGCTCCTGAGAAGCCACGACAAGTGCAGCTGCTCCATCGGTGATGCCACTCGCTGAGCCAGCTGTGACCATACCGTTTTCGACGAACACAGACTTGAGCTTGGTCAAATCCTCGATCTTGCAACCAAAACGTGGACCTTCATCGGTAGACATAGTCTCAACTCCTTTCTTACCCTTCAAGTCCATTGGTGCAATTTCAGCCTTAAAGACTCCTGCCTCAGCAGCCTTTTGGTACAAATTCTGCGATCGCAAAGCAAACTGATCACACTGCTCACGGGTGATACCATACTGCCCACCAAGCTTTTCTGCAGTGATGCCCATTGGTGTCTTCGCGAGGGCATCAGTCAAGCCTGCCCAAAGAGCATCGTGGGCTTGCAGACCCTTGCCAAGGGCAGGAGGAGTCCAACGCGCAGTTACACCGTCGATAACCATAGGACAGGCGCTCATATTCTCGCTACCACCAGCTAGCACGGCCTGGGCACGGCCTAGTTGAATAGATTCGGCAGCCATGCATACGGTTTCGAATCCAGAGCCGCACAATCTGTTGATGGTCATTGCAGGGCTCGCAATAGGTGCGCCTGAACGCAGACCTACATGACGAGCCATGTATGCAGCATCGAGAGATGATTGAATGACATTACCAAAAAAGATTTCGTCAACTTTTGTGGGTGAGAGGCCAGATTGAGCGATGGCTGCTTTGCTAGCATGCGTGGCTAGATCGGTGCCTGTTTGGTTCTTCAGTTTTCCACCAAATGCGCCAAAAGGTGTGCGCTTTGCACCCACAATAAAGATGTTACGTGTTGCAGCACTCATGATTATCTATAATAAATAGTATCACTAGATCGAGTGGAATGTTCCAGATTTCGTCTTCCGTTTTTTTAGCAGGTCAATTGGCATCTAAAGATCACAACCCGGTTTGGTTACAATAAATACATTTATTCAATACTTTTGTACTCGCTTCTCTTTATCTTGTTTCTGGGATACTAATTGCTTCCTCAACTCCAACATTTCTAGGATGTCCTAATAAGATGCACTCTTTCTAGAATAGTTCTGCTGCAAGAAAGAAACCAGTTGCATTCAACGATGTAACCAACCAGCACGAACACCAAGAGCTAAAGCGCATAGAAGAATGCATCCGTGGTACCATTTCAACTGTTTGATTCTTATTTCCTTTTTCCAGTTGGTAAAAAGCTGCCATCCTCTTTGCCCCTTGTTCTGTACTGATTGTGGGAACATACTGCAAATCTTTTCGAGCCTCGTCCAT
>JACCDO011052844.1_pt1 | contig 16410 bp, 10 predicted proteins | sample 7446101 | NCBI WGS metagenome assembly JACCDO01 (sample SAMN15323440, study PRJNA562643) | freshwater metagenome | isolation source: river surface water | place: USA:Blue River Watershed | collected 2017-08-16 | reverse complement strand
TCTGGTTGGTAACCTGCTTCAACTAAAGTTTCCAAACCTGCTTGAACCAATGCTGATGCACCACCACAAAGTACTGCTTGGTCACCGAATAGATCAGTTTCAGTTTCTTCAGTAAATGTGGTCTTGATACCACCTGCACGAAGTGCACCAATTGCAGCTGCATATGAAAGTGCAAGCGGCCATGCATTACCTGTTGCATCTTGTTCTACAGCCACAATCGCTGGAACACCTCGGCCAGCAACATATTCGCGACGAACTAAGTGACCTGGGCCTTTAGGTGCAACCATACAAACATCTACATTTGCCGGTGGTTTGATGTAACCAAATCGAATGTTAAATCCATGTGCGAAAAATAGTGCGTCGCCGGGATTTAAATTAGGTTCAATATCTTGCGCATAAACTTTGCGCTGCACATGGTCTGGAACCAGAATCATGATTAGATCTGCTTCTTTTACCGCAGTCGCCGGGTCAACAACACGCAAACCTTCAGCTTGTGCTTTTTCGCGGCTCTTCGAACCTTCGGCTAAACCGACTCGCACATCTACTCCACTATCGCGAAGGCTTAGTGCATGTGCATGGCCTTGACTACCGTAACCGATAACCGCGACCTTGCGATTTTTAATAATGGCTAGATCAGCGTCATCTTCATAAAATAACTCGGCCACAATTTCTCCTTATTTAGTGTGTTTAGTGTGCCAGAAAAGATTAAAAATTCCGAATTTATGCTTGTTTGTCTGCACTACGTAATGCGCGATCGCTGATACCGCGACCACCACGACTTAATGCAACAACACCGGACTGCACGATTTCTTTAATACCGTGCTGCGCTAGTACTTCAAGCAAAGCTTCAAGTTTCTCGCGTGAACCAGTCGCTTCGATGGTTACTGCATCAGTCCCCACATCGACAACTTTGGCGCGGAAGAGTTCAACTAACTGTAAAACAGCAGCTCGAGCATTGGCATCAGCTCTGACTTTAATCAGCATTAATTCACGCGAAATAGTTGCTTCATCAGTCAGTTCGATAATTTTGAGCACGTTAATCAGTTTGTTTAACTGCTTAGTAATTTGCTCAAGGGCAATGTCATCAACTTCAACCACAATTGTCATTCGAGAAATGCCTGGGGTTTCAGTTACGCCTACTGCAAGCGACTCAATGTTGTAGCCACGTCGTGAAAACAAAGCTGAAATGCGAGCCAAAACGCCTGGTTGATCTTGAACTAAAACCGAAAGAGTGTGCTTCGACATTATTCGTCATCCCCTCTTTCCCACTTTGGTGCCAGATCGCGAGCGAATTTAATTTCATCGTTACTAGTTCCGGCTGCAACCATTGGCCAAACCATGGCATCTCGGTGCACTCGGAAGTCAACAACTACTGGCACATCGTTAGTTCCCATGGCTTTTTCGATTGTTGCGTCCACATCTTCAGGCGAATCACAGCGCAAGCCTAAGCAACCATATGCGTCGGCTAACTTCACAAAATCTGGGAATGAATGGGAATGTAAATCAGTATTGCTATAGCGCTCGCTATAGAACAGAGTTTGCCATTGGCGCACCATACCCAATGATGAATTGTTAATTAACGCGACTTTGATTGGAATGTTATTGATTGTGCAAGTGGCTAACTCTTGGTTAGTCATTTGGAAGCATCCGTCACCATCAATAGCCCAAACAGTTGAATCGGGCATACCAACTTTGGCTCCCATTGCTGCTGGGATTGCGTATCCCATGGTGCCTAATCCACCTGAGTTCAACCAGGTATTTGGATTTTCGTAGCCAATAAATTGAGCAGCCCACATTTGATGTTGACCAACACCAGATGTGTAAATGGCATCCGGTCCAGCAATTTTGCCTAACCGCTCAATCACTAATTGCGGAGACAGCGTTCCATCATCAGGTAAGTCATAACCCAGCGGATATGTTTCTCGCCAGTGATTAAGAGTTCGCCACCATCCAGTTAAATCTGCACGATTTCCTGCATCAAATTCGGCGATTATTGCTGGAGTTAATTGAAGTAATGCTTCTCTTAAGTCAGCCACAATCGGAATGTCTGCTGTGCGATTCTTGCCAATTTCAGCAGGATCAATATCAATGTGAATTACTTTTGCGCGTGGCGCAAAAGTTTCTAATTTGCCAGTTACTCGATCGTCAAAACGTGCACCGAGGGTGATTAATAAATCGCTTTGCTGAAGTGCGCCAACTGCACCTACCGAACCATGCATGCCCGGCATACCCATGTGCTGTGGATGGCTATCTGGAAAAGCGCCACGAGCCATCAAAGTGGTCACAACTGGAATACCAGTTAGTTCAGCAAGTTTACGAAGTTCTATTGATGCGCGTGAGCGAATAATTCCGCCACCAACATATAAAACTGGACGATGCGCTTCCACAATCATGCGTGCAGCTTCTTTTATTTGTCGTCCATGTGGTTTTGTTGTCGGTTTGTAACCAGGTAAATCAATTGAAGTCGGCCAGTTAAATTCAGCCTTATTTTGTAGTGCATCTTTTGTGATGTCGACAAGAACTGGTCCTGGTCGACCACTACCGGCTAAATGAAATGCTTCCTTGATTGCACCAGGAATGTCTTCGGCACGGGTAACTAAATAATTATGTTTTGTGATCGGCATTGTGATGCCACGGATATCTGCTTCTTGAAATGCATCAGTACCAATTGCGGCAGAACCTACTTGCCCAGTAATTGCCACCATTGGAACTGAATCCATATGTGCATCGGCAATTGGCGTAACTAAATTAGTTGCACCTGGTCCACTAGTTGCCATACAAACACCAACGCGACCAGTTGCAGCTGCATAACCTTCAGCGGCGTGACCGGCACCTTGTTCATGGCGAACCAAAATGTGGCGAACAGATTTAGAGTCCATTAACGGGTCGTAAGCGGGAAGAATTGCACCGCCAGGAATTCCGAAAACCACATCGACATCAGATAGTTCGAGTGATCGGACAAGACTTTGTGCGCCCGAGATAACTTCAGCCATGGATTACTCCTATTTCTAAAAGAAGGATCGCTTCTTTTTAAATTGATCCACAAGGCAGTTGGCTTTGACGATATCTTTTCTGCGCCGCAAGCGACTTGTAACAGAAAATTGCGCCCGGTTTGTTGGTCACGCCCCGATTGCACCGTCACCACCAAGTGGTGTTAGTGGTTCTAACTCTAGGCAAAAAAGTCACATCAGTCACATCGGCAACTTTTTGGCCAGATTTCCAAAAGCTTCTAAATCACCTAACTTCAGGTTAAATGCGGATGAAAACGTTACATTTTGCCAATACGTTAGAGGTGAGCGCGGGCGCGTTTTTGTGAACTGGCAGGACCATTAATGACTCAGTACGTGTATGACTTCTCAGAGGGCGACAAAGATCAAAAAGATCTTCTTGGTGGCAAAGGTGCCAACCTTGCTGAGATGACCCGACTTGGTTTACCAGTTCCACCAGGATTCACGATTACGACACAAGCATGTCGCGAATACTTAGCAGCTGGATCAGAGCCTGGACCACTTCGCGTGCAAGTCACAATGGCACTTCGACGATTAGAAGATCAATTAGGTAAGCGACTTGGTGACGTTGAAGATCCTCTACTAGTAAGCGTGCGCTCGGGTGCCAAATTCTCAATGCCCGGAATGATGGAGACCGTGCTAAACGTTGGGCTAAATGATTACTCGGTAAATGGTTTAGCTAAAGCCAGTAACAACGAGCGCTTTGCCTGGGATTCATACCGTCGACTTATTCAAATGTTTGGCAAAACTGTTTTAGATATTGAAGGCGAAATTTTTGCAAATGCACTGCAGCGCGCCAAAGATCGCAACGGAGTTTCTTCGGATGTCGACTTAACTCCAGATGTGCTGCGCGAACTTGTTGAAGAATTCAAACAAATAATTCGCGATCACGGTGGACGTGAGTTTCCGCAAGACCCTCGCGAACAACTTGATTTTTGTGTTCGAGCAGTTTTTGACTCGTGGAATACTCCCCGGGCGCATCTGTACCGTCGCCGGGAACGTATTTCACATGACCTAGGTACTGCGGTAAATATCTGCTCCATGGTTTTTGGAAATTTAGGTGAAACTTCTGGAACAGGTGTGGCTTTCACTCGAGATCCAGCTTCAGGTGAAACAGGCGCTTATGGTGACTACCTACCTAATGCTCAAGGTGAAGACGTAGTAGCTGGCATCCGAAATACATTTAGCCTCGAAGAATTGCGTCGACTCGATGAAAAATCCTTCACTGACTTAATGCAGATTATGCGCAAACTTGAAACGCATTATCGAGACTTGTGTGACATTGAATTTACCGTTGAAAAAGGCAAGCTTTGGATGCTGCAAACTCGTGTCGGTAAAAGAACTGCTGCAGCGGCATTCAGAATTGCTACGCAATTAGTTGATGAACATTTAATCACGATGGATGAAGCACTTACTCGAGTCAACGGCAGTCAACTAGTTCAATTGATGTTCCCACAATTTGATTCAGCAAATCGAACTAATCCAGTTGCAACTGGAATGGCGGCTTCGCCAGGCGCTGCAGTTGGTAAGGCAGTTTTTGATTCGGCTACTGCAGTTAAGTGGTCGCAAAGTGGTGAGCGCGTTGTGTTAGTAAGGCGCGAAACAAATCCCGATGATCTAGAGGGCATGATTGCGGCTAACGGAATTTTGACATCGCGTGGTGGTAAGACTTCGCACGCCGCGGTGGTTGCACGAGGCATGGGTAAAACCTGTGTCTGTGGCGCAGATGCGATTGATGTAAATACTGCCGAAAAATATGCACGCATTGGTGAACTAGAAATTCGCGAAGGTGACATGATTTCGATCGATGGCTCTTCGGGCCAGGTATTTATCGGTGAATTATCGGTGGTTCCTTCGCCAGTTTCTATTTATTTAGAAAATGGTTTGGACCATGCGATCTCAAACTCTGATGCAGAAACGGCTGACTTAATAAAAGCAGTCGACCGCATTTTGAAACATGCTGACTCGGTGCGCCAGCTACGAGTGCGAACTAATGCAGATAATGCCGAAGATTCAAGATGGGCCAGAAAATTAGGCGCTGAAGGAATTGGTCTTTGTCGGACTGAACATATGTTCCTTGGAGATCGTCGAGTGCTGATTGAGCGAGTAATTTTGGCCGATACTGAGGCCGATAGAAATACCGCTCTTGATGCACTATTGCCGATGCAACAGCAAGACTTTGAACAAATACTCGATGCGATGAATGATCTTCCAGTAACCATTCGGCTACTCGATCCACCACTTCATGAGTTCTTACCAGACCGAGCACAGTTAATGGTTGACGTTGCCTTAGGGAAAGAACGTGGGCAAGACGTTACACATCAAGAATTACAGTTAGCAGCTGTTGAGCGTCTACACGAATCCAATCCAATGTTGGGCTTACGTGGTGTTCGCCTTGGCATTGTGATTCCAGGTTTATTTGTTTTGCAAGTTAGAGCCATTGCCTATGCAGCGATTAATCGCATTCGCCAAGGTGGAAATCCAAAAGTTGAGATCATGATTCCCCTAGTTGGATCAGTAATGGAACTACATTTAATCCGCGATGAAATTGACAAAGTTATTCGCGATATTTCGCAGGCCGAAAATATCGAATTACCTTTTGCAATTGGCACAATGATCGAACTTCCTCGCGCTGCACTTACCGCCCAACGAATTGCCGAGGCAGCAGAGTTCTTTTCATTTGGAACTAACGATTTAACTCAGACTACTTGGGGTTTCAGTCGTGACGACGTGGAAGCAGCATTCTTTGCAAACTATTTGGACAAAGGTATCTTCACGGTTTCGCCGTTTGAATCTCTGGATGTTGATGGAGTTGGGGCATTGATTGCCACTGCTGTTGAAAAGGGTCGATCAACTCGACCAAACATTAAATTAGGCGTTTGCGGCGAACATGGTGGAGATCCAGAGTCAATCAAGTTCTTCCATGCAGTTGGACTCGATTACGTTTCGTGTTCACCGTTTCGAGTACCGGTTGCCAGATTAGAAGCTGGCCGAGTTAGCGTGCTTTCCAGTAACTAACTTGGATTTGCTCGAACTAATTTTGCAAAAGCACCCATCAATATTGCGCCAACTGCAGGTATGAGTAGCGACCAACGCAAAGTTAAATACTCAGATAAAAATCCAAGCAGTGGTGCACCCACCAAAAAACCTGCATAGGAAACTCCACCAACTATCGCAACCGCTTGCGACGGCGCTATGTGGCCCACAAATCTAGTCCGAGCAATTTCACTTGCTGCACTGAATAGCGACGGAATAATTACCGAAACACCAATACCCAGTAATACCCAGCCAAGCGTTATGCCAAACGGACGGCCGATTAGTAAGCCAATGGTTAATCCAACCCCGGCTATATAACCACCAAATTTAACGACAGTTTCGCGCGAGAACTTATCAGTAATGCGATCACCACTTAGCCGACCTATTACCATGGCAGCCGAAAAAGCGATGAAAGGAATTGTCGAAATGAACGGTGATGATTGCCAAGTATCGCGAAGCAAAATTGCACCCCAGTCAGCTGCTGCGCCTTCACAAACTGAGGCTGCGAAACCAAGTAGTCCCAGCCAATAAAAAACGTGTGGGCGTTCTCGCTCTGTTTTTGGTGCAACTTCCTCTTCATGAATGTCTACTTGAGGTGGAAGTAGATTTTTTTGTAATACTGGCACTACAGCAACAGAAATAAGTCCCAACATTATTGCTTGAGTCAAGTAGCTAATTTCTAGTTGAGAAAAAGTTCCGCCTATTGCCGCACCGACTAGTCCACCAACACTAAATCTGGCGTGAAAACTATTCATTAAGGATTTTTTAGAAATTCGTTCGATTGCTGTGGCATGAGAATTCATCGCAATGTCATGCACGGCAACCAAGAATCCAGTCAGAAATAGTGTGCCGATTAACCAAGGCACATTCAGTAACATGCCAAGCAAAATTGTTGCTAGCCCATAGGTCCAAGTTGCATGAACTAGAACACGAGAGCTTCCGTATTTTGCTGCTAAATGTCCAGCTGGCTTCATAGCAAAAAAGATGCCGAGTGATCCAACAAATGTCACTAGGCCAAGTTGCCCATTTGATAAACCAAAATAATTACGAATATCCGGCAATCGCGAAACAAAAAGTCCCATACTTGTGCCGTTGTAAACGAAGGCAAAATAGATGGTCCACCGTGCCGCTTTAATAGTTTGACTTGGAAAAGTTAATTCCAAATTAGTCACAAACAGCGCCTTTAGAAGCTGAGCCAACTAGTTTTGCGTACTTATGCAATACACCGCGATTGAACTTATGTGGCACAACTTTCCAATTCTTTTTGCGCTCTGCAAGTACGGCTGGATCAACTAGTAAATCAAGTTTTCCATTTGGAATATCAATTCGAACTCGATCTCCATTTTCAACAAATGCAATCGGTCCGCCATCACTAGCTTCGGGTGCGACGTGGCCAACACACAATCCAGTTGTACCCCCGCTAAAGCGACCATCTGTAATGAGCAGTACATCTTTACCTAAACCAGCACCCTTGATCGCGCCGGTAATCATCAACATTTCGCGCATCCCTGGACCACCTTTAGGTCCCTCATAGCGAATGATGACTACATCGCCAGCTTTGATGTCACCGTTTTCCAAGGCATCCATCGCACCACGTTCGCGCTCAAATACTTTTGCTGGACCTTCGAAAACATCAACAGGAATACCTGCGCTTTTACAAACAGCGCCTTCCGGAGCAAATGAACCTTCAAGAATTGTGATGCCGCCAACTCCGCCGATTGGATTCTGAACAGCGTGCAAGATAACGCCATCAGGGTCAGGCGAACTTATTTGGGCTAAGTTTTCGGCAACTGTTTTTCCAGTAACCGTTAAGCAATCGCCATGTATTAACCCAGCGTCGAATAGCGCCCGCATAACAACTGGAACACCGCCAACTTTATCTACGTCGCTCATGACGTAACGGCCAAATGGCTTAACGTCTGCCAATAGTGGAACTTTGGCCCCAATGCGCTTGAAGTCATTTAGAGTTAAGTCAATATCTGCTTCATGTGCAATTGCCAATAAGTGCAATACCGCGTTAGTTGAACCACCAAAAGCCATCAGCACAGCAATGGCATTCTCTAGAGATTTCTTTGTGATGATGTCTCGCGTAGTAATACCTTGGCGAATTAATTCAACGACCGCTTCACCAGAAGCAATTGCATAACCATCGCGACGGCGATCGACTGATGGTGGAGCTGCTGACCCTGGAAGAGACATGCCCATTGCTTCTGCAGCAGATGCCATGGTGTTCGCGGTGTACATGCCGCCACAGGCACCTTCACCTGGACAGATTGCTCGCTCAATACGATCTACATCTTCTTCACTCATTAAGCCACGGGCACAGGCACCGACTGCTTCGAAGGCATCGATGATTGTGACATCGCGATTGCTACCATCTGAAAGAGTTACATTTCCTGGCAAAATCGAACCGGCATAAACGAAAACTGCAGCAACATCTAACCGGGCTGAAGCCATCAACATTCCAGGTAATGACTTATCGCAACCTGCAAATGTCACCATCCCATCAAGACGTTCAGCATTCATTACTGCCTCGACAGAGTCAGCAATAATTTCGCGACTAACTAGAGAGAAGTGCATACCTTCGTGGCCCATGGAAATACCATCAGAAACTGAAATGGTGCCAAATTGCATTGGGAAACCACCGGCTTTAAAGACGCCTTCTTTAGACGCTTTTGCTAACCGGTCTAGCGATAAATTGCACGGCGTAATTTCATTCCACGAAGACGCGATACCAATTTGGGGTTTTGCAAAATCTTCATCGCCCATTCCAACAGCTCGCAACATACCGCGAGCAGGGGCACGTTCAAGACCTTCAGTTACTTCTTTACTACGCGGCTTCATATCTGGCATAAACCAAATCTACCCTTCAAATTATTTAGCTAGAAACCACATTATTAATAGGTTGTCCGGTTAGCCATAAATCCAACTGACTGCTAACCATCGCCTGTGCTCTTGGCGCAAAGACGTCAGCTTCACCACCTAAATGTGGCGTTACAAAACAATTTGGCAACTGCCAAAGTGGATGCCCTTCCGGAAGTGGTTCTGGATCTGTTACATCTAGCGCAGCAAAAATCTTTTTTGCTTGAAGTGCAGCCAGCAAAGCTTCGGTGTCAACCACTGCTCCTCGTGCAACATTGACAAGCAAAGAGTCAGGTTTCATTTGATCAATAAATTGTTGATTAACTAAGTGATAAGTCGATTCATTCAGCGGAACAGTCAAAATTATTACATCTGCACTTGGAATCAGATTTGGCAATTCACTTATTGCCCGAACATGATCTCGTGCTGTGGTAGCAACTGGAATTACTTCGCACTTGAACCCAAGTAATCGCTGCTCGGTAGCTTTACCAACCCCGCCATATCCGATGAGAAGCACTTTTTTATCTGCAAGGGACTTACTAAAAAATTGATCCCAAATTTGTTTCTCGTGCCCATGTACTAACCGCGGTAATTCGCGCAACATACTCAGTGTTAAAAGAACTGCCAATTCAGATGTGCTGTCGTCGTGCACACCCACTGCATTACACAAAGTAATACCGCTAGCCAAAAATGGGGTGATGTGGTTATAGCCTGCTGTGAGAGATTGCAAAATACATGGATTCGTTAGCCGCTTAAGTGTTGCTTCAATTTCATCGGAATCTTGTAAGTACGGAATCACGATAAAGTCGGCGCTATTCAAAACTTCATTGCTAAGCGTGGTTAAGTCATCACAATGAGTCACTTTTACATCAGCCGGGAATGAGTAATCCGAAATAACCCATTCAGGTGCAATTAAGTGTCGACTCACCCTCCCTATTCTGCCTGCTCAAGTTTTGTGAAACTATATGACCTATGCCGCATGTATCTGGTCCCGCTGAAGACCTTGGGTTTAGTTCGATTTCAGACTTACGGGCTGATCTAACGGAAAATTTGATTAGTGCAACTGAACTAGTTGCCGAACTTACTGACCGAATCAACCAGATTGACGATTGTGAAAACGGATTAAATTCTGTTATAGCAATTAATTCAATGCTGGAAAACCAGGTCGAAAAAGTTGATCTATCAAAACCACTTGGTGGAATTCCGATTTTGATTAAAGACAACATTGAATGTGTTGGTTTACCTGCGACTGCCGGCTCGTTGGCTTTAGTTGGTCGTCAGGTTACAAACAGTGCTCCGCTTGTGCAGGCGCTTGAAAAATCAGGCGCAATTATTTTGGGCAGTACGAATTTATCTGAGTGGGCAAATATTCGTTCCGGGAAATCAACTAGTGGTTGGTCAGCAGTTGGTGGCTTAACCGCCAACCCGTGGAAGTATTCACATAGTGCTGGCGGTAGTTCGTCTGGTTCGGGTGCAGCTGTTGCTGCTGGATTAGTGCCAGCGGCAATTGGCACTGAAACTGACGGATCAATAGTTTGTCCAGCATCGCTAAATGGCATTGTTGGAATTAAGCCGACAGTTGGCAGTGTGTCGACTCAGGGCATAGTTCCAATTAGTTCAAGTCAAGATTCACCTGGACCGTTAGCAAGAAATGTAACTGATGCTGCAACGGTATTAGAGGTATTACTCAACAAGAGCGGTCTTGTAGAGCAAGTATCAAATCCAAAATCGCTCACGGTTGGTGTTGTTCGCCAATGGTTGACTTCAGATCAAGCCACTAACGATATTTTTGAAAATCAACTGAGTAATTTAGCCAGCACTGGCATCAAAATAATTGATATTGAATTACCCGAGATTTCTGAAGAAATCGGCACTGATGAATTAACCGTCCTACTTTGTGAATTAGTACATACCATGAATAACTATCTAGCTAATCGTGCTGGAGACGGAGTTAGATCGCTTGCCGATGTAATTGAATTTAATTTGCGGAATAAAGAAATAGAACTTGCTCATTTCGGTCAAGAGTTCTTTGAAATCGCCAATGAATCTGGTGGATTAACTGATGACTACCGCGCAGTGCGTGAGCGAAACTTAAATTGGGCAAAATCGAAAGTACTTGATCCAGCACTTGCCGGTGTTGATGTACTGATTGGTATTCCATACGGGCCAAGTTGGCGTAGTGACTTAGTTAATGGCGACAACTTTGCTAGTGCTAGTTGGATGACTCATCCAGCAGCCATAGCTGGGTACCCAATCGCTTCACTTCCAATGGGTTTTGTTAACGATTTGCCTGTTGGTCTGGGTGTGATTGCAAGTGCCGGAAATGAAGCCAAGCTAGTAAATGCCCTTAGCCAGTTTGAAAAAGTTTTTGATCTGGCTGACTTAATTCCGAACTTTGCCCGAGACTAATTCTCAGAAACACCTAAGCGCTCAAAAAGTAATTCGCGAACACGAGCCGCATCTGCTTGGCCACGAGTTGCTTTCATGACTGCGCCAACCACTGCACCTGCAGCTTGAAGTTTGCCAGACTGAATTTTTGCTGCGACCTCTGGATCTGCTGCTAGTGCATCATCGATTGCGGCAATGAGTGGACCATCGTCAGAAACCACAGCCAAGCCACGTTTTGAAATTACTTCATCCACATCAGATTCATCGCCTAGTAATGCTTCAATTACTTGACGGGCAAGTTTGTCATTGAGTGATCCACTTGCAATCAAACTTTCAATCCGTAACAAATGCGCTGGTGTTATAGACAGACTTTCCAACTCAACCCCACGGTCATTAGCAATTCTGGCTAATTCGCCTGTCCACCATTTACGGGCAGCGCTTTGTGAAACTCCAGCATTGATCGCAGCCAGGATTAATTCAAGCGCTCCTGCATTAACAACGGTTTGCATTTCAAGTTCCGAAATACCCCACTCAGCCATTAAGCGCGTTTTACGAACAGCTGGATTTTCTGGAAGTGTTTGGCGAAGTTCTTCGACCCACTCACGTGAAGGGGCTATTGGTAGTAAGTCAGGTTCAGGAAAATATCGATAATCTTCAGCTTGTTCTTTAGAACGACCTGAAGTTGTGACTCCAGTGTCTTCGTGCCAGTGTCTGGTTTCTTGAATAACTTTTTGACCTGCAGTTAACCGAGCCGCTTGTCTGGTTATCTCATAGCGCACTGAGCGTTCAACCGATCGCAACGAGTTAACATTTTTTGTCTCAGACCTGGTACCAAAAGGCGAAGAAGCGCTTTCCCGCAATGATAAGTTCACGTCACAACGCAATGAGCCTTGTTCCATTTTTACGTCAGAAACGTCTAGGGCTCGCAAAATATCGCGCAAAGCACTCACATATGCTTTTGCTACTTCAGGTGCATACTTTCCGGTATTTTCAATTGGCTTGGTAACAATCTCGATTAACGGAATACCCGCACGGTTGTAATCAACTAACGAGTAATCTGCGCCATGGATACGCCCGGTTGCGCCACCGACATGTGAGTTTTTACCAGTGTCTTCTTCCATATGGGCACGTTCTATTTCAATTCGAAAAGTTTGTCGGCCTTCATCAGTATCTACATCGACATCAAGATAGCCATTGAACGCAATTGGTTCGTCATATTGCGAGGTCTGAAAATTCTTAGGCATATCTGGATAAAAATAATTTTTGCGAGCAAAGCGACACCAAGTGGCAATTTCACAGTTAAGCGCTAACCCAATTCGAATTGCAGATTCGACACCAATTTTGTTAACAGCTGGTAACGCACCTGGTAAACCTAAACAAACTGGACAAACTTGGGTATTTGGTTTTGCTCCAAATTCAGTTGAGCAACCACAAAACATTTTTGTTTTTGTGCCAAGTTCAACGTGGACTTCTAAGCCAAGTACTGGATCAAATTTTGAGATCGCATCTTCGAATTTCATTGTTGGTTCGGTCACTTCGTCACCGCCAACGCTGGAATTTTTTCAATTAAATGTCCACCCCAGGCTTGAGTTAAAGCGCGTTCGACGGCGGCACCTACGTTATATAAACGTTCATCGGCCATGGCAGGAGCGATAATCTGCATGCCAACTGGCAAATTATCTTCTGGCGCTAAACCAATTGGAAGTGACATGCCAGGTAAGCCAGCTAAATTAACTGGAATAGTGGCGATGTCATTTAAGTACATCGCTAATGGATCATCTAATTTTTCGCCGATTTTAAATGCAGTGGTTGGCGCAGTTGGTGAAATAAGTACGTCTACTTTTTCAAACGCAGAAGCAAAATCTTGGGCTACCAGAGTGCGCACTTTTTGTGCTTGACCGTAATAAGCGTCGTAGTAACCAGCAGAAAGTGCATAAGTTCCTAGTATTACTCGTCGTATTACTTCATCACCGAAACCAGCAGCTCGAGTTTGACTCATAACTTGTTCAACAGAATTGTTGCCATCATCGCCAACACGTAATCCAAATCGAATTCCATCAAACTTTGCTAAATTACTCGAACACTCACTTGGCAAAATTAAGTAGTAGGCAGCAAGTGCATAAGGGAAACTCGGGCAACTCACTTCGACAACTTCAGCGCCAAGTCCCTCGATAATTTTTACTGTTTCATTGAACCGGGTCAGAACTCCTGCTTGATAACCCTCGCCGGATAATTCTTTAACGATGCCAACTTTCATACCCTTAATGTCGCCACGCTTTGCAGCTTCAACTACGGCTGGAACCGGTTTATTAATTGAAGTTGAGTCTTTTGGATCGTATCCAGCAATCACGCTATGAAGTAGTGCCGTATCTAAAACATTTCTGGCACATGGACCTGCTTGATCAAGCGAAGAAGCAAGTGCGATTAAGCCAAACCGACTTACCCCACCATAAGTTGGCTTAACGCCGACAGTTCCAGTTACTGCTGCAGGTTGGCGAATCGATCCACCAGTATCGGTTCCAATTGACATTGGTGCTTCAAAAGCAGCTAAACATGCAGACGAACCACCGCCGGAACCACCAGGAATTCGGGTTAAGTCCCAAGGATTATGTGTTGGACCGTACGCAGAATGTTCGGTTGATGAGCCCATCGCAAACTCATCCATATTTGTCTTACCCAAAATTGGGATTCCCGCTTTGCGAATTTTCGCTACCAACGTTGCATCATATGGCGGAATCCAACCTTCAAGAATTTTTGAGCCAGCAGTAGTTGGCATACCTTGACTTGCTAAAACATCTTTTAGCCCAAGTGGCACTCCGGCAAGTACTGATGCTGGTTTGCCGTCTGCAATTTCTTGGTCTGCTTTTTTGGCTGCATCAAGTGCACCTTCTTTATTTACATAAAGAAATGCATGAACTTGCCCATCGACTTTCTCAATTCGATCTAAATGAGCTTGAGTTACTTCAACTGATGAGACTTCGCGGCTAGCAATTTTTTGCGCAAGTTGTGCAGCTGATAGGTGGATTAATTCAGTCACAATTAATCCTCATCCAAAATTCGAGGCACTCTAAAGCGATCATCTTCGACCGCAGGAGCGCCAGCCACCGCTAAACCACTGGCTAATGATTCACTTGGCACATCGTCGCGGAAAACATTTGTCATCGGCACTGGATGACTCATCGCAGGTACATCTTTTGCCGCAACTTCCGAGACTTGCGCAACTGCATCCAAAATCGCATCTAGTTGCTTGGCGTAATGATCGAGTTGTACCTCTGGAATATCAATTCTGGCTAGCCGGGCTAAGTGGGCCACATCATCTTTAGAGATTCCAGACATGTGAGCAATTCTAATAGTGAAATTGTGTTTTAAAAATTGCCAAGCACTTTGGACAAATTAAGCAATGTTAAGAAAAATACTTAGCTTTAACCGCTTCAGGTCCGTTACTTAACAAAAGTTCAAACCCAGCCTCGTCCAAAATTGGTCGATTCAGTTCTTCTGCTTTCTTTGCTTTTGAACCGGCTCCCGGGCCAATCACCACGAAGTCAGTGTTTTTTGAAACTGAACTTGCGCTCTTGCCGCCACGAGAAGTAATTGCAACTTGAGCTTCTTCTCGGGTGAAATTTTCTAAACTTCCAGTCACGACAATTGTGAGCCCAGCAAGAGTTTGCGGACCAGTAACCATTTTTTCTTGAGTTAGTTGAACGCCAGCTTTACGCCATTTCTCAACAACTTCACGATGCCATGGCTCAGCAAACCACTCAACAATCGCTTGCGCAATTGTTTGCCCAATTCCTTCTACCTGAGCAATTTCTTCGAGGTTTGCTTTTGCTAATTGATCAATCGATGAATACTCATTTGCAATGGCTTGTGCTGTAGTACTGCCAATGTGTCGAATTGATAAGGCAGAAAGAATCCGCCACAAAGGTTTGGCTTTCGCCAATTCAATCTGAGTCAATAACAGCTTTCCATTTTCAGCGAACTCACGATTGGCTCCACGCACGAAAAAGTCACTCTTTTTTAATTGAGCTTCAGTAAGCGAAAATAAATCACCCTCATCGGTAATAATTTTGTCTTCTAAAAGTGCCCGGGCAGCTTTTTCACCAAGACCTTCTATGTCGAGTACTGAACGTGATCCCAAATGTTCTAATCTGCCTCGCAGCTGAGCTGGGCATGATCGATTGTTTGGACATCTAATGTCCACATCACTTTCTTTTTCCGGTGCAAGGGGACTGCCACACTCTGGACATTTCTTTGGCATTTTGAATGCTTTTTCATTGCCATCACGAAGCTCAACTACTGGTCCCAAAATTTCAGGAATCACATCTCCGGCTTTACGTAAAAATATGGTGTCACCGATCAAAACACCTTTACGTAAAATTTCTGCCTGGTTATGCAATGTGGCAAAACTAACTGTTGTTCCAGCCACTAAAACAGGCTCTACTTGAGCTCGCGGAGTAATTCGGCCTGTTCGGCCAACTTGGACGCCAATGTCAACTAATTTTGTGCGGACAACAGTTGGTGGATATTTAAATGCGATTGCCCAGCGTGGTGCGCGAGCAGTGAAACCAAGCTTGGCTTGTTCGGCCAAACTATCAACTTTTATGACTACCCCATCAATGTCATGTTCAATTTCATGACGTTGTTCACCGAATTTAGCGATGTACGCTTGTACTTCTTTTGCCGTTTTAACGACTTGAACTCGGCTAGATGTTGGCAAACCCCAATCTTTCAAAATTTCATATGCATGGGATTGTGCAGTAATTTCTAGACCTTCATGCGCACCGATACCGTGCACAATTAAATCCAGTCGGCTCAATGCTGATTTTGCTCGATCTAATTCCTCTTGATACTTGGCAAGTGAAGCAACCTGCTTACTGTCCGCATCCTTACCATCTGCTCGCTTCTTTGCATCAGCCACAGCTTCGATACGTCGATCTATCCGTTGGCGCAATGTGCCAGCTGCCGCATTTCTTGGGTTAGCAAAAGCGGTACGCCCAGTTGCGGTTACTTCAAGATTAATTTGATCAAACTCTGCAAGCGTGAAGAATACTTCTCCCCGTACTTCAAGTAACTGAGGAACTTTCTTACCTTTAGCGCTTTTTAATTCAGTTGGAAT